>LULK01000246.1_pt1 | contig 17530 bp, 17 predicted proteins | sample 728181 | NCBI WGS metagenome assembly LULK01 (sample SAMN03860291, study PRJNA289734) | marine metagenome | biome: seawater column; feature: ocean; material: water; isolation source: Red Sea water column Station 169 - depth 10m | place: Saudi Arabia: Red Sea | collected 2011-10-15 | depth 10 m | reverse complement strand
GATATTAACAGTGGAAGGTAAATCAAATTTTTCATAATTACTTTATTTATTTAAATTTATTTATTTCAAGTTATTCATTCAAAAGAAAGATTATATTCTCTATCTCTTTACTCACGTTTCTTTGTCTTGTCACAATATATTTACCATTAACCACAACAGTTGGTGTGCCTTTGAAATCTATTCCATTTTCAATAAGTTTTCTAGGAACAGCTATGGCATTTTTAGCTTTTATATTGATGCTAAAAGAGTTGTACACTCTCATGAAATTTTCAACATCAAGATTATGTCTTTTCGCAAAATTTTCGACATCTTTGTCACTACCAAGTGGTTTTCTTTTTAGCTGCCAGTCTTTAAATACTTTATCGTGAACTTCATCACCAAGATTTAACGACTCAATGGTGTAATAGGTTTTTGCTGCTGGAAGTCTAAATTGAGGAATTTTGTTTACTTCAATAGTTGGATCTATTTCTTTAATCTTTTTAAGAGTATTTTCATACTCTAAACAAGCTGGGCAACCGTACCAAAAGATTTCAGTTACACCCTTTTCTTTGACTAATCCTTCGGGTATTTCAATATAGTCAACATTGAGCTTAGGTTCTGAAAAAACTGAAAATGATGACAAAAGTAAAAGTATTAGATATTTCATTTGAAGAAATTATATATCAAGAATCTAGCTAAAAAAACTTAACTATGTTGTGCCCAAGCAGTTTGCAAATTATCCAAAACTTTATCTGATTTCTGGTTTTTAGAACGATAAGGTTTTAATGAATTGAAAATTTCTAATGTTTCTATTTCAAAAGCGTGAAGCTCATCAATCTCATTGTTCCAATCAGTAATAATTTTTTCAATGGATTCTAAATCATCTTTTTTTACATTAGATAAGTCAGCTTCAGATGAGCTGCTATTAATAATTTCTGATTTAAATTGATTAAAAAAGTTTCTGAATTCATTTGATTTAGTAATTACTTCATTTTGCCACTGAGTCTCATTGCTTTCATTTAAACGTGCAGCTTCGTTTTGTTTTGCTGACCACTTTGAGTCAAGGTTATCTCCAGATGAACCTATCCACACAGCGCCGGCGGCAGGGATTAAAACACAAATTAAAATCATGGCAATTAAGAATGGAGCTTTAACAAGTGCCTCATATATTCCGAATAAACTTCCTAAAACCAATACAAACCCAATAACAGTAACCCATCCACCTCCAAAACACATTGCAACACCAATTGCTGCAACAATGATAAAGATAAATATGTCTGTAATGCTCTCCCACAGAAAATCAGTACCGAGAATATTTGCTGACACACCTAAACTTATTATTAGAGCAGCGATAGTAGAAACTATAATAATTCCAATTTTTCTATTTTTTTCATCTTCTAAGTTGCCTGTTGATAGCCAAGAAGTGTCAAGACCAACTTCTTTAGGCTTATCTGTTTGTGTTTTAGACAAATTATCCTTAAGTGACTTTAACTTTTCATGTGAGTCAATGAATTTTTTTCCGCCAAAATGCAAATAAGTAATTAAATTGGTCAAAATAAACTTGCCCTCTGTTATTGGGCCATCATTCATAATAGAAATTTTATCCTGATAATTCGAAAGAGTTTTATCAGCTTCCTCTAGAACAGTTTTTGAATTCTGCAAGAATTTGTTTGTTTGTGCAATATCTTTTGATAGGGTTCCTGATGGCTTTTGTGTTATTTCAATTTCTTTTTGAATTTTTTTAAAATTTTCTTTCTGTTTAATCAAACCATCGACAGTAGTTTCCTTTATTTCTTTAATGCTCTCCTTTAAAGACAAAAATTTCGATTTGAGATCCTTTATGAAAAGTTTTACATTTCCATCACGATTAGTGTCATAAGCTTGACCTGAAAGTGTTATTTTCCCTTTAGACTCATCTAAATTAAGATTTGATTCTAAAAAATCTGGTTCCGCGAGAACTTTAGATAAATAGTAATTTGTTTGAGAAGAGCTTGATTTCATTTTACGTTTTCTTTTGTAATGAATTTAATAATTTTTCAAAAGCATTTATATCTAAAGCTTTTCCTTTATCTGTTAAAGTTTTAAATCGGTCCTTGATATATTGTTTATACATAATCAAGTAATTTCTAATTGGATCCATTTGTAGCCAAGTAAGGTTTTGTCTTTTTAATACTTTAGAAAATTCGTCTAATCCCCATTTGTTTGCACTCTTAACAAAATATTCATCACCTTTATTAACTTTATCTGTTGTAGCATATAAAGAAACAGTTTTGAAAGCATCCAGATAAATATGGAATTCTTCTTGAGTATGTTTTTGCGAAAAACTATAAAATTTTAAAAAATCTTCATATTCTCCAGCCTCAAAAAGTATTATTGAATGGGATAATGACATCTTTTGAGCGACATTTTCAGCGATTGATCTTCTATTCATGTCATCACTTATTAACTCCGCACTAACCTTGCTGAACAAATCTCTAAAATTTGTTAACCAGTTATCTTTTCCCATCTGAATCTCCATATTATTTAAATAAAGCCCTGAGGAAACGTTAAATCTGTCCTGAGATTGAGATTTTTGAAAACTATTGTATGCCTCATGCTGTGTGTTTTCATTTTTATCAATTTCAAACTGCTTTAAAAATCGTTCACCCTCTTTTTCAGTTTCCATTGATTCAACTAAATACTTATTTTTTTGAGTCCATACAAGATCAGTAAGCAGCTTATTTGTAATCTCTAATTTCTCAGACAGCTCTCTACCGACCTCCTGGAAGGTTGCTGTTGCTGCTTTAATTGCCTCTGTATTATTATCAATAGCTGCAATAGTCTTTTTTCCAGTTTCAGCTATCCTGAGTTCGATTTTTTCTCCAGATTTTTTTACTTCATTTGATACTTCATTTAACCCAGCATCTATCAAGTGGTTTTGATAATTCATAAGTTTTGACTGATTGCTTAATTCAAAAGATACATCCCCAAGACCATCTACCATTTGACTAAAACCCTCGGTATAAACGTCTAATTGGGCTTCCTGCAATCCAATCATTTCTTGATTATGTTTTCTTTGTTCAGCGGCAATTCTTTGTTGATTGATAAGACCCAAATTAGCAGCTCGATTCATTCCCTTTAAAGATTCAGCAGGTGTTGAATTTTGTGCAAGACCTATACCACCAGCTGCATAGCTTATTAATTCCAAACCTTTATCTACTGCTTTCATATTAAATTTCTAAAGAGTGAACTAAACATTATATTAAAGTTAAAATGGTAATCAAATGTCTAAAAAAGAAGTATATATTGAACTAAACTTTGATGTGAGTGCTGCGAATTATCCTGATTGTCCAAAGCATATTAAACCTGAAATAGCATTGGTAGGCGCGTCAAATGCAGGAAAATCTTCTTTATTAAACGCTATCTCGAATAATAAAAAAATAGCTAAAACCAGTAAAAGTCCAGGAAAAACAAAGCTGTTTAATTTTTTTAAAACTAATAAAGGAGTTATCGTTGACCTTCCTGGATATGGATTTTCAAAAGTATCTAAAATGCAAAAAAAGCAATGGTCAGAAGAAATACCTAAATACTTTAATTCAAGAGAAAATTTGAAATATGTTTTCCTCCTTACTGACTGCAGAACTGCTTTTAAAAAAGTGGATCTCGAAATGATTGATATTTTAGAGAGTTTAAATTTACATTATCAAATAGTTTTAACAAAATCGGATAAGCTAAATAATAAAGAAAAGGAAAAAACTCTACAAAGATTAAAGGATCAAAAATCTATGATGTTATTTTCAATAAAAGATGAGGGTAGTATTTTTACTCTTATATCAAAAATTAATGCGCTTCTCTCCAATTAGTTCCGAAGCCATACTCAACTTTTAGTGGAACATCAATCGAAGAACTTTTCTCCATTAAATCAATTAAGTAAGAAATATTCTTTTCATCATAATCTTCTGGAACTTCGAATACTAACTCATCGTGAACTTGCAGTATCATTTTTACATCTTTTTCATTCTTTCCAGATTCTTTAAAGATATTAATCATTGCTCTTTTAATAATATCGGCAGCACTACCTTGCAAAGGGCCATTAACTGCTGCTCTTTCTGAAGCTTGTCTTAGCATGTAATTTGGTGACTCAATATTAGGGACATGAATTTTTCTGCCGTAGAGAGTAGAGACGTATTTATCTTTTTTTGCTTGTTCAACAACATCTTTCATAAATACCTTTATGGAGGAGTATTTGGCGAAGTAATTTAGAAGAAATTCCTCAGCTTCAGCCCTAGATACTGATAATTGATTTGAAAGACCAAATGCGCTCATTCCATATAGCAAACCAAAGTTAATGGTCTTTGCCCTTCTCCGCATTTCGTCTGTTACATTTTCCATTTCAACTGAGAAAACCTCTGATGCTGTTCTTTTATGAATGTCCTCATTATTTTTAAAAGAATCTAGCATAATTTGATCTTTGGAATAATGTGCCATAAGTCTTAATTCGATTTGTGAGTAGTCCATTGCTAGAATCTTTTTGCCCTCTGAAGCCACAAAAGCTTCTCGTATTGTCACTCCTTCTGAAGTTCTAATAGGTATATTTTGAAGATTAGGTTCTGAAGAAGATAGTCTTCCTGTTGATGTTACAGCTTGCTGATAGGACGTATGAACTCTGGAAGAGGCATCACAAATTTCGGACAACTTATCTGTATAAGTGCTTTTCAGTTTTGCCAATGACCTGTAATTAAGAATATCTTTGACAATAGGATTTTCGTTAGCTAATTTTTGTAACACGCTCTCTGATGTTGAGTAGTATCCTGTGCTAGTTTTTTTAAGACCTTTTGTTTCAATTTTTAGTTTTTCAAAAAGCACTTCGCTAAGTTGTTTTGGTGAATCAATATTAAAGACGGAGCCGGAAGCATCATGTATTTTTTTTGCTAATTTCATAAGTTGATCACCAAAATTATTTGATAATTTTTTTAGATGTCCTGTGTCTACACGTGCTCCATCTTTCTCCATTTGCATTAAAACAATTAATAATGGGTATTCCATATTTTTTAAAATGTCTTGAGCTTCTTCATCAAGCAGATCAGACAACTTTTCATATAACCGCAAAGTTATATCAGCATCTTCTGCAGCATAATTTGTTGCTTCTTTAATTGGCACATCAGCAAATGATTTATATTTCTTTGCTCCTTTTCCTATTACATCCTCATATTTAATAGTTTTAAAATTGAGATAATACTCAGAAAGTGCATCTAGGTTATGTCTTGATGCAGTGCTGTTTAATACGTATGACATAAGCATCGTATCAGCAAGAAAGGACTCTAGGTAAATTCCTTCTTTTGAAAGAACTGCTAAATCATATTTTAAATTCTGCCCTATAAGCTTTGATGAGTTTTTAGGAAGGATTTCTTTTAACCATTTTATTCCAACATCCTTTGAAAGATCAGTGCTCTCATTATGTTCTAAAGGTACATAAAAAGCTTTTCCAGATTCAAAGCAAAAAGAAAAACCAACTATTTGTGCAATATTTACATCCAATGATGTTGTTTCAGTATCAAAGCTAAAGTAATCGCAATTATGAAATTGAGATGAAAGCCTCTCTAGCTCCTCAAGAGATTTTACAGACTTGTACTCTACACCTGCACTTTTATTGTCCTCATGTTCAATAAATGTATTGAACTCTAAACCCCTATAAAATTCTTGTAGCCCGCTACTATTTGCTTTTGGAATTGAGATATCACTTTTTTGAAGTCCTAAATTAATATCATTTTTTAAGCTGACCAAAAAGAAATTTCTCTGTAAAACATTTTTTTCCTCTCTAAGATTTTCACCAACTTTTCCCGTGATATTTTCAGCATTTTTAATAACTTCATCTAAACTTCCATATTCATTAAGCCATTTAGCGGCAGTTTTTTCTCCCACTTTTGTAATTCCTGGGATGTTATCTGATTTATCTCCTACTAGAGCAAGTAATTCAGCAACCTTATTTGGGAAAACTCCAAATTTTTCTTTAACACCATTTTCATCAAAGAAAATATCACTCATTGAATTATGTTGAATCACATTTTCATTCACTAGTTGAGTTAGATCTTTATCTGGAGAAGATATTAAAATTTTATCTTCAGAAAAATTAGAAACTAAAGTAGCGATAACGTCATCTGCTTCAACGTCCTCAACTTCCTGTACAGTAAAATTAAATAGTCCACATAATTTTTTTATATCCTCAATCTGATGTCTAAGTTCATTAGGCATTGGAGGTCTATTTGCTTTATATTTTTCATAATAATCATTTCTAAAATTTTTTCCCTTTGCATCAAAGACCATAACCATAGGTATTTCAGGGTACGTTTTTATTAATTTGTTCAACATTGCTGCAAATCCTCTAGTTGCTCCAGTAGGTTTCCCAGCTGATGTAGTTAAAGGTGGCAATGCATGGAATGCTCGATAAATGTATGAGGTTCCATCTATTAGAATAACGTTCGGTTGAAAATCCATAGAAGTATATATAATACTTAATTGTGAAAGCATTTTTTCAAAACTATTTAGATTTTTTTATTACTTTTTGCTCGGGATTTGTTGTTCTAAGTCAATATTATCTTGAAAATATAGAGGGCCTTACGCCGTGTAATCTATGTTTAATTCAATCTTACACAGCTAGAACTGTTTTTGTAATTTTTCTGATTAAGGTGTTAACGCCGATATTAAAAACTTATTTTGATATTCTTGGAATTTTAGCTTTGACTATAGGTCTATCAGCAGGAAGTAGACAAATATATCTACAAAATTTGCCTAAGGATCAACTGCCTGATGGCTTATGTGACATGCCCTTTGATGTGATATTTAATATTTATCCATTTTTTGAAGGTATTCAAAAAATCTTCATTGGTAGCAGCAAGTGTGCAGAAGAAGTTTGGACGTTTTTATCTTTAAATATTGCCGAATGGTCGACTATCTATTTTGCTTCAATGATTTTATTAATACTGTTAAGATACCTTTTAATTTTTACAAACATGACTAAATAAGTATTGGGCTACCTTTAATGTCAAAAGAACAAATTTTATCTAATTCTAAACTTATTGAAGAGGCTGTTGCTAATGATGAAGGAAAACTTGTCAGCAACGGCGCATTTCTTGCCTTAACTGGAAGTAGGACTGGAAGAAGTCCAAAAGATAGATTTATTGTAGAAGAAGCTAGCACTAGAGATAAAATTGAATGGGGTAACGTCAACCAACCTTTTAATTCAGATGATTTTAATAATCTATGGGATAAAGTTTCAGATTATCTAAGTAATAAAAAACACTATAAAACAGAAGTTCATGTTGGTTCAAATAAAGATCACTATATTCCAGTAGAAGTAAAATGTGAAAAAGCGTGGCATTCTCTCTTTTCAAAATTAATCTTTATTGTTCCTGATAAATATAACTCCGAAAATAAAGAAGTTTGGCAGTTAATTTCAGCACCTGATTTTGTTTGTGATCCTGAAGTTGATAAAACTAATTCTGATGGTTGTGTGATAATCAATTTTCATAAAAGAAGAGTTTTGATTGCTGGTATGAAATATGCTGGTGAAATTAAAAAGTCTATGTTTTCTGTGCAAAACTTTCTATTACCTGAAAAAAATGTTCTTCCTATGCACTGCTCAGCAAATCAAACCTCAGATGGACGTACAACATTATTTTTTGGTTTATCTGGAACAGGCAAAACGACACTATCTGCAGATCCCAAGTGTTCACTTATCGGAGATGATGAGCATGGATGGGGAGATGGAACAGTCTTTAATTTTGAGGGTGGTTGTTATGCTAAGTGCATAAAACTTTCCAGAGAAAATGAACCATTGATTTGGGATGCAATTAAGTTTGGGAGTGTTTTAGAAAATGTTGATACCGATGCTCAAGGAAACCCTGACTATGATAGTGATAAATATACAGAAAATACAAGATGCTGCTATCCAAGAGAATTTATTGAAAATAGCGTTCCAGAAAATGAAGGAATAGAGCCAGATAATATTATTTTCTTAACTTGTGATTTATCAGGAGTGTTACCGCCGGTAAGCATACTTAACAAAACTTCAGCTGCTTATCATTTCTTGAGTGGCTATACCGCTAAAGTGGGCTCTACCGAAGTGGGAAGTACAAAGTCCATGGATTTCACTTTTTCAACTTGCTTTGGAGCTCCTTTTTTTCCAAGACCAGCTGGCGTATATGCAGATTTGCTAATCAAAAGAATCGAGAAAATGGACACAAAAGTTTATCTTGTAAATACTGGCTGGACAGGAGGAGGATATGAAGTAGGAAAAAGATTCCCTATTCCTGTAACTAGAGCAATTATTTCAGCAATACAAGACAATGCCATTGATCATAGTGATACTTATCATATGGAATCTTTGAATTTAACAATTCCGAATAAAATATCTGGAGTAGATGAAAAATATCTAAACCCAAGAGAGGCATGGGAAGATAAAGATATGTATGACACTGAAGCAAAAAAATTAGCACAAAGATTTAAAGATAACATCAAAAAATTTGAAGTAAGCGAAGAGATTCTTGCTTCTGGTCCAAAATAATAAGTATTATTATTTCATGGTTGCAATCAACCGAGATAAAGTTAAAGCTTTCTTAGCATCTGATAAAAAGACATATAAAGGGTTAGAAAAAGAAAATCTTCGAACAGATATAGAAGGCAAAATTTCAGGCAACAAATTTCCTAGTAATCTAGGCAGTCATCATTTTAATAAATACATTACACTTGATTATTCAGAGCCTCACTTTGAAATTGTTACGCCTCCTTTTGAGGATAATCTGGAATTATTTAAATTTCTAAAAGATCTTCATTTGTATTTAGAGCAGCAAATTGAGGATGATTTTTTGTGGAATTATTCAATGCCGCCGAAGTTTAAGAAAAAGTACATTACTCTTCCACCTTCTGGTGATATAAATAAATCAAAATTGGCCTATCTTTACAGGTTGGGTTTAAGAAATAGATATGGAGATAAGATGCAAAGTACAGCAGGCATTCATTTTAATATATCTTTCTCAAGCTCGGTTATTGATTCTCTTGGTGGAGACAAAGATGAGATTTATCTCTGCGCATGCAGAAATTTTCTTCGTATTTTTCCCCAGGTTTTAAGAGTCATAGGGGCATCTCCTGTTGCTCACAAATCTTTTATTAAGGATAGAGATATAAATGCAGAATTTCTTAATAGAACAGACTGTTATTTACCCAAAGCTACATCTTTGCGAGTGAGTAAATTAGGATATTACTCAGAGGAGCAAGAGCAGAAATTTATTAATTTCAATTCACTAAAAGATTATCTCGAAATAATTAAGTACTACATAAATGTTCCAAATAAAAGATTTAAAGAAATTGAAATTAAACTAGCAAATCCAAAACAAATAAATAATGGGACAATTCAAATGGAGAGTGAACTCTATAATCACATAAGACCAAAGGGAGAATTTACAACAAATGAGCGTCAATATAATCAGTTAAAAAAAGGGGGAATAAAGTATCTTGAGTTACGATCTATAGATTTAAATCCTTATACATCTTATGGAATATCGCAAATTGAAATTGAGTTTCTTGAACTTTTGTCAATATATTGCATTTTGTGTGGTGATGAAAAAATCGATCCTGTCGAAGAAATTAAGATCAAAGAAAATATAAGGCGAGCCTCTGAATCTGGTCAGGACTGTAATTTGATTTGCAGTTTTGAGAAGGGTGATGCAGAAAAAAATATTAAGGTATTAACACAAGAATTATTAGAATCACTTGAAAGCCTATCAAACGAAATTGGTTTAAAAGAGAACCATAAAAATATGTTTAAAGAATTTTATAAAAGAAATGAAGTGCCACTATCCACTCAGATTATTGATGATTTATCAAATAATTCAATCGTGAATTTTATAAGTTCCAAATCAAAAAAACAGAATTTAAATCTTTCGAAAGAATTTTCAAAAAAGATGTCCTTAGAGGCTAAAACATCGAAAAAAGAATACTTAGATCAGCAAAATAAAGATAAGATAGATTTTGAAACTTTTTTAGAAAACTATAGAGGGGAAATCAATTGAAAATTCTGCATTGTAAAGAATTCGGTCCGGTTGAAAATCTTGTTTGGGAGAATATTGACTCTCCTGAGCCTGGGGACGATGAAGTACTAATATCAGTTAAGGCTGCAGCTCTTAACTTCCCTGACTATTTAATTGTTCAAGGCCTTTATCAATTTAAGCCTGAATTTCCTTTTGCACCAGGGAATGAGGGAGCAGGCGTAATTAAAAAAATTGGAAAAAATGTAACAAAATTTAAAGAGGGTGATCGTGTTTATTTTATGTCTGCTTATGGAGCTTTTGCTGAAGAGATTTGTATGCATGAACTTGGGACTTTTGCAATTGAAGAAGACACATCTTTCGAAATGGCTGCATCATACCAAATGGCATATGGCACCAGCTATCATGCCCTTATGCAAAGAGGTGAACTCAAGAAAGATGATGAATTACTAGTATTAGGAGCGTCTGGTGGCGTGGGATTAGCTGCTGTAGATATTGCAGTTGCGAAAGGAGCAAGAGTTGTTGCAGGTGTATCAAACGAAGAAAAGGCTCAAATTTGTCGTGATTATGGTGCTGCCGATGTTGTTATATATGGAGAGGGTCCCAAAGATAAAGATGAATCAAAAAAACTATCATTAGAGCTTAAGTCAAAAAGTCTAAAAGGTGGATTTGATATTATTTATGACCCAATTGGTGATTGCTACACGGAACCAGCATTTAGGTCCATTGGTTGGAAAGGAAGGTATTTAGTGGTTGGATTTGCAGCTGGACAAATACCTAAATTACCAATAAATCTTTCACTTTTGAAAGGAGCTTCATTAGTTGGAGTTTTTTGGGGTTCTTTTACTGGACGTGAACCTGATTTAAATACTAAAAATCTAAATGAAATTAATCAAATGCTTAAAGATGGTGAAATTAAACCCCTAGTTTCAAAAACATTTCCAATGGAGAGAGCCGTTGAAGCAATAAATCTTATTGGAAATAGAGGTGTAATAGGAAAAGTAGTTCTTACAAATGAATAAAAGGCCCCGTTAAACAGGGCCTTTTAAGAATTACTCTTTAACCCAAGCTTTTACAGGTGTAACCATCATTACATTAACAACAGTTCTGTATTCATCAACTTCAGCTGCAAATTCCAAAAACTCTTTACTGCTAAAGGTATCCTCTGATCCTGACATCAATTCTGGTATTGAAGGGCCGCCATTAAACGCAAAATGTGATACACGCCCGTTACCAGTAACATGAGTTACAAGTCCTGATGAACCAGGAGTATCTTGGCTTTCAACTAATGAACTCCAAGCCTTTGCATAATCGCCCCTTTTCATTGGATCAACAAAAAGGTCATACTTCAAGAAAACGCTATCTTTTGTCCAATCGCCTTTTTGAAGTGAAAGTTCGCCAATTCTATTGAAATAATATTCTCCATGTGAGGCATCACCAATTGCCTGGACAAATTCAAGACCTGCGGCACAACTACTTGTTAACTGAATTGCTTCATTCATGCTTTCATAGTCATCAAAACCTGAATAAAAAAAGTGTGACATGCCTGAGCCATCCAGCTGCATTAACACTAACCCTCGAGATTTTGCTTGCCATTTCTGCCCACAATCAGAAGCAATGAACTTATCAGTTGCTGCAACAATTGCTAAGGGATTTTTTGCTTTTATATAGTGAAATTCTCCTACCTCACCACCAGGCTTGACTTTATGATCATCAGCTGAAAGTGGAAAAAGAATAAAAGTTAAAATAAATAAATAAATAATTCTCATATTTCCTCCTTTTTTAATAATAAAACTATTTTTAAAAATTTTTAGATTATTAATGTGAATTTAATGTGAATTTAATTTGTTTGTAATAAAGACTTAGTTACTAACGACATAGCTCTACTGTCAAATGGCCCCTTAAATATCCCCATAATATTTGCATTATCATCTACAAGAACTAAATGATTAGTATGCGAAATTACTCTTTGACTCATATGATTTTGCATGGGTTCTAATTTTTCTATTCCAAGCTGGTAGCCTAATTTCAAAACTTCTGACTGCTCACCAGACACTCCAATAAAATCCTCATTAAATGCAGTTACGTATCTCTTTAGCCGATCAATGGTATCAACTTCTGGATCAAAGCTTATTAAATAAAATGCAATATCATCTGTATCAATTTTTTCGAAAAGCTGTCTCATTACAGACATCATTACCGGACACTCAGTCGGGCACGTGGTATATCCAAAATATATGAAGTTTATGTCATGATTCTTTAAATTTTTTTTAGTGAAAATATTATTATTGTGATCTTTCAGCTCAAATTCTCTTACTTCTTGCGAATCACCATACTTATAGAACCCATTTACCTTCATCTCTTCGATAGATAGCACTCTAGGTATGCTTATTCGCCAAAATGAATAAGAGGTTAGCGCAATAACAATGGCAAATAATAAAATTGTGAGTTTATTTTTAGACATACAACATTAATAAGAAGTCGACATAAGTCGCTAAAAAAAACAAAAACATATACTTAACAGAAAAATTAAAAATTTTCATAGAAAGTATATTTTCTTGATCATTAAGGTACGCAACACATAAATAAATGAAATAAATGTTCAATAAAGATGTTGAAACTAAGTAGAAAATTCCAGTAAGCTCATAAAGAAATGGAGCAAGCGATGCACCAAATAGCAGAACAGCATAAATTACCATTTCAATTTTTGTTCTTGCCACACCTTTAGCAATTGGCATCATTGGAACACCCTCTTTTTTGTATTCATCAATTCGATCTATTGCTAAAGGCCAAAAGTGTGGAGGAGTCCAAAGAAAAATAATTAAAACGAGTGTTAGTGGAAGTAATGAAATTTCATTTGTCACTGCTGTCCATCCTATTAAAGGAGGTAAAGCTCCTGATAATCCTCCTATAACAATATTTTGCGGAGTCGCCCATTTCAAATAAATTGTGTAAATCAAACTATAAAAAATGAAACCGAAAGTAGTTATTAGTAATGTCAAAATATTGGAGAAATAGAGCATAAGAGATGAACCAAGAAATAAAAGTATAGATGTAAAAATTAAAGCATTTAACAAAGTAATGTTTCCTGATGCTAAAGGTCTATTTTTTGTCCTCTGCATATTTTTATCAGTTTCTTTATCAAAAATTTGATTTAAAGCTGCCGATGAGGCTGCTAAGAATGCAAATCCAAGTAAGCTTGCAAGACCTGAAATGATGTCATTATAGAAATTTGTTGAGAGCATCATCCCCACTAATGCTGTTAGTGTTAAAAGAAGAACAATCTTTGGTTTACAAAGATCAAGATATCTATTTAGCTGCATCAACTTTTCTATAACTCAAATACATAATAACAATCATGCACAGAAACAACATAACGCCAAAAATATTATGGGCTACAGCATTCCACAAAGGTAAATGGCTCAAAACGTTGTTTATGCCCAAGAAAACTTGAAGAAAAAGAATTGCACCAAAAGCTCCTAACACAGGTAAGGTTTCTTTTGATTTCAATTTAAAGATAAGAAAAAGAGAATATAAAAAAACAACTATTGCACCAATTCTATGTGTTATGTGAATTGCAACCCTAGCTTCATTGCTCATTTGTCCAAATAAGTAATTAGGGCCAATAGTTTGAAATAGATTAAAAGCTTCTTTGAAATTTGTATTAGGTATTAATTCGCCTTGGCAATATGGTAGATCTAAGCAGGCTCTCGCAGCGTAATTTGTTGATGTCCATGCTCCTAAAAAAATTTGAAAAATAATTAAAACAAAACCAATCATTATTAAATGTCTGTTTGCTTTAAGAATTTCGAAGTTGTGCTGAAGTTTGAGTGACCTTAAAAAAATAACAAGAAAAATTGATGTAGTTATCATTGCTCCAAAAAGATGTGTGGTGACTATTAAAGGATGTAGTTTTAAGCTCACAGTTAGATAACCAAATATTCCTTGGCCTATGATTATTGCAAGCAACAGAGATGAAGTAAGGATATGTTTTTTTTCTTTAATAGATATAAAAAGTAGAAAAATAGCGAGAAGACCCAGAGAAGCAGCAAAATATCTATGCACTACTTCAGGAATTATTTTGTCAATTTCAACAGGAGAATCCGGATACAATTGTTCTGCCATTTCAATTTCCTGACTAGTAGTTGGAAAAGTTATAAACCCATAACATCCAGGCCAGTCAGGACAGCCAAGTCCAGCATCTGCTAAACGGGTCCAGGCGCCAAGACCAATAACAATAAAAGCAAGAAAAACTCCTAAAATTGATAAAATTTTTGTTGTAAAAATATTCATAATAAAGTTTTTATGTCCTCAAATACTTCTTTAAAATCAAGCTCTTTATTAAATTCCTCCATTACAAAAGAAAAATCATCTAACAAAAATAGAGATTGATTTTCAAAAGGCTTCATACCTACATTCAAAAGCAAATCCTCAAATTCTCGATCAATATCTTTAACAAAAAAAACATTTGGAAATTTTGCAGATAAGTTATTAATTGATTTAGAATTGAAATCTTCTCTTAATACAACAACTCGTTTAAGTCTATTCATTTTTCTGCCAAGAGTTGTATTGATGCTGAAGGCAAATTTCAATTTTTCTTCTGAGGCTTCTAAATCATTAAAGTTATCAAAATAAACTAGGTACCATTTCCCCTTTCTGAAGCTGAAAGAATCTCCATTAATATTTTCAAGTTTAAAAAGATTTGTTTCGAGGGGTGGCACAATCAATTCTCCATTATTTGAAGTGCTTGTAGGTTTATAACCCAAGTAAAAAGTAAGCGTAGAAGCAGTAATTACCACCAAAGGGGTAATTAAAATAACTAATGCTAAACCTATTCCTTTATTCATTCTTTTTTAAAAACGCAATTAGCGTCATTACAACTAAAACAACACTTAAGCCAAACCACTGAATTGCATATCCTATGTGCTTGCTTGCACTCATGCTTATTGGCTTTTCAATTGGTACAAGCATAAATGGGTCTGATGGAGCTAAATTAAACAAGAAATCATAAATTTCTTTATCTTCTAGTCCTCTTTTGCGTTTAATATTTGCAAGATTAAATTCTTGAATAATTCTGGAATCGCTTTCATTTATTTCTTTCGCGAAGGCATTCTTTTGCTTAAGTATTACATTGCCTTGTATAAAGAAAAGCCCTTCAGGCACTGAAACCTCTGGAAGATCGTTCTTCAATGGCTTTCTCTCAATAAATCCTCTATTAACAAATATACTTTCTCCAGTAACTAGTTCAAATAAATGGTAAACCTTATATCCGGCCTTACCATTGCTTATTGCATTATCCTCATAAATAATCTCATCTAGATAAATACCTTCTGCGTATACGGGCTCCCAGTTACTATATTGGTAAGAATTTGCCAGCTGAATAGGTGGTTTCTTAATAAGCTCTGCGTATTGATCCATGATGTTATTTTTTTCGTCCGCTCTATTTATCTGCCAAATTCCAAGCAAAATTGTGATGGGAAAAAAAACTAAAGAAAAGAATAGTATTCTGAATTTAAATTTATGCATCTGTTAAAATGATAGTGTGCTTAAAACTGTAATAATTATTCTAGTTGTTCTTGTGCTAATAAGTCTCTTCTCGAGTCTTGTTTTTCTTTTTATTGATAAGGGTAATCCTAAAAAGAAACGCATAATGTATGGGCTTGGGTTTAGAGTGACTCTTGGTGCCATCATATTAATACTCATAACTTATGGGATTTTTACAGGTCAACTTGGCAATAATGCGCCCTGGGGTTAAATAATATAAACAAATAAAAATAGGCAGACCCAGACAACATCAACAAAATGCCAATACCAAGAAGCTGCTTCAAAGCCAAAATGTTCTTTTTCTGTAAAATGTTTGAACCCTGTTGACCTAAATAGCTGAGTTAAAAGAAAGATCCCACCGATCAAAACATGCATTCCGTGAAATCCAGTTAGCATAAAAAAAGTTGTCCCATATACTCCAGAATTTAGAGTTAATCCCAGATGAGCATAGGCCTCATAGTATTCTGCTGCTTGAAGAATTACAAAAATAAATGCTAAGCACACAGTAATTCCTAACCAAAAGTTAAATCTTTTTCTATTATTTTCTTTTAGTGCAATATGTGCAAAGTGAACTGTTCCGCTTGAACTTAGAAGAACGATTGTATTCCATAGAGGAAGCCACTTAATTATTCCACTTATGCCATGCAGATACATAGATTCATCAGGTCCTTTTGTTACTGCCTGATCGCCCATAATGCTTTGCTCAGGAGTTATCATAGGTGGCCAAGTTGCCTCAAATTCTGGCCATAATAATTCTCCAGCAAGGCCTTTTTCTCCCTCACCTCCAAGCCATGGTACTGCAAACTGTCTTATGTAGAATAATGCACCAAAAAAGGCGAAGAAAAACATTACCTCTGAAAAAATAAACCATCCCATTCCAAATACATAAGAATTATTTAATTGCGGTGTATCAAGTCCAGCTTTTGACTCTTTCATAACAACAGAAAACCAGAAAGACATAGTAATAACTACAGCTAACATACCAAGAAGAAGCATTGTGGAACCATTGCCAGTAATTGCGTTAGCAGCGCCAAACCCAGCAAAAAAAACGGAAACTGCAAAAATTATTGGAATAGCACTTTTCTCAGGAACATAATATTTTTGAAAATTGTCAGTCTTACTTTCCATGATTCATATTGTCTGTTAAAACACGATCTGTTTCAAAGAGTGTATAGGATAGATATATATCATTTACGTTATCTCCTACTTCAGAACTTACATAAAATCTAACTGGCCATTCTTGCCTCTCATAAGGCATGAGAACCTGCTCTTCAAAACAAAAACATTGAATTTTTTTTACATTATCTGCAGCTAAACCGGGTGACACCGATGGAATTATAGTTAGAGTTAATTGTTTATCAGTAGTGTTTTCTGCAATATATGATGTTTTGCTAACCTTATCAGTCCACACCCTCACCTCATTAGAAGAGGGGAAGAAATTAACAGGCGCTGATTCATTAACTTGACTTAAAAACTTTATTCTTATTTCTCTAGAATCTTTTTTTTCTGCCTCGTCTTTTACAAAAAAAGATGATGGACCATATATTTTTCCATTTAGACCTGTAACCTCACAAAAGACATTGTAAAGAGGTACCAGCATAAAAGAAAAAAAGAACATAAAAATTACAGCTGAAACTAAGTAAATAAATATTCTGCTTGAAAGATTATTCTTAGCCATTTACTTTTGGTGGGGTTTCAAATGTATGATATGGAGCAGGAGAATCTACAGTCCACTCTAGTCCTTCTGCACCATCCCAAACTTGTGCAGTTGCTTTTTTACCTGCAAAAACAGCCTTAATAACAATATATAGGAAAAGTAGCTGCGATAAACCAAATAGAAATGCTCCAATCGATGAAACTGCATTCCATTCTGCAAACTGTAAAGCGTAGTCTGCATATCTTCTAGGCATTCCAGCTAAACCTACAAAATGTTGCGGGAAGAAAGTTACATTAACACCAATAAATGATAGCCAAAAATGAAGCTT
>LULK01000670.1_pt1 | contig 17582 bp, 11 predicted proteins | sample 728181 | NCBI WGS metagenome assembly LULK01 (sample SAMN03860291, study PRJNA289734) | marine metagenome | biome: seawater column; feature: ocean; material: water; isolation source: Red Sea water column Station 169 - depth 10m | place: Saudi Arabia: Red Sea | collected 2011-10-15 | depth 10 m | reverse complement strand
GTGTTGTACTCATCCATGTCTGTATAGTCTACAGAAACATTCATCACACCAGGACCAACGTCTCTTGTGTAATTTACGAATAAGTCGTAACCAACCACTTCGATTTCACCAACGTTAGTGAATCCAGCACCAACATAGTCAACACGACCGTTAGCACATGATCTGATAACGTAGATTGAAGGGTCATTACCTTCTCTTCTTACATAAGTAGCGCCAGTAGGACATGCATCGCCAACTACACCTGTACCAACAGGAGCACCAGCAGCAGTACCGTCACCAGCAATACCATCAGCGTTAAAGAATGTTACATTATTTGAAAGTGCAGATCCGCCAACAAAGTCATTCCACATAATATCTTGTGTAGAAATACTTGCAATAGCGTCACTTACTGTAATTTCATAATAATCAAAACGTATGTTTAATCCATCTAATGCATCAACAAGCACACCCATATCTTGCTCAACGCTCATTGTGAATCCTTCAGAAGACTCAGCGCCAAGGTTTGGGTTAGCTTTAATTAATGTTGAAACCTGCTTAGAAGGACAGTCTGCAGGAGATACTCCTGTTGCAGCACAAGCCTTATAGTCATAAACAGTGTTTGCACTAAATGTAGTCGCACCATATAAGTTATCCATTGTAGGAGCTCTGAATCCTTCACCAGTATTCAATTTAACAATTGTACCTTCCATAGGAATCCATAATGCACCTAATTTAAATGAATCACTTTCACCAACGTCTGAATAGTCGTCAGATCTAAATGATGCTGTAACTTCTAGGTTGTCCATTACAGGAAGTAAGATTTCACCAAATACTGAATCAACTTCTCTATAACCGGCACCTGAGTTACCAGCTGAACCACCAACTAAACCATTTTCAGAATGCTTATCGTATTCAGCTGAATATTCGTTAGTGAAATTTTCAATACCGAATAAAGCAGAAACTGAACCGCCTGGAAGATCCATAATGTTATCGATCTGCACAGTTACGTCATTCTTTTCGTAATGGTTAGTATATTCAACTAATGTAGTAGCACTCATAGCAGCAGCACCAGCCTCTGAACCAAATGGTTCATCGTTTAAAACGTTTGAGTCTAAACCTGCATAACTTAAGTAGTATCTACCTACATCTACGCCGTAGAATTTATTAATTTGTGTACCATACACAACTTCTACGTCGTCATTAACTTGATATGTTAACTCGAATACTGCATCGTGACCTGTATCCACTTGGTGCATACCACGGTTACCGATTTCAGTCCATCTCCAATAACCAGTTACAGGAACGTCATAAGGGTTAGCTGGATCACCAACTGCGATACTTGGGTATCTAGCAGCAGGAGGAGCATATCTACCTGTTGACTCGTTTCTTAAGTAATTGATTCTTGAATAAAGGCTTAACTGATCGTTAATTGCGTATTCAAAGTTTGTTGTAATGCTGTCTCTGAAAGTAGCAGCATCTTGAACCATGATGTCAGCCCATGCGTATCCGCAGATACCTCTTGGAGCTCCACCATTTGAAGGTGTTGAAGTAGGACCTTGTCCAAAAGCAGCACCACCAAAGTTTGGTCCCCACCATCCATCTGTTGGATTATCGATTGAACCAGGACAAGTAGGAGTAGCCATAATATCACCAGTGACTGGGTCAGCTAAGTTTCTTGAATACCAGCTTAAACCATAAGTTTCACTATATAGGTCAATTACGCCATCACCATCTCTGTCTTCAGCAGTAGCCATTGTGTACCATCTATCTTTAAGATAAATCTCATCTCTTTCATCATGCTCAACCATAAGAGTTACATAACCCTTGTCGTTAGTAGCACCATAGATGAATGATACAGAATTTTCTTCACCATCATCACGGTCTCTATCACCACGTCTGAAATTAAATTCGACGCCGTCGAAACCTTTCTTTGTTATAACGTTTACAACACCAGCAATAGCATCAGATCCATAAACAGATGAAGCACCATCAGCTAGAATCTCAATTCTATCTACTGCAACTGTTGGTATCATATTGATATTAACAGCTCCAGATCCACCTAAGTGAGGTGAACCAGGCATTCTTCTTCCATCCATGAGAACTAATGTTCTAGCAGATCCTAAACCTCTAACACTGATTGTTGCGTTACTCATAGCGCTACTACCAGCTGTAGGTCCAGTTGATCCAAAAGAGTTATATATTGAGTTTCTTAATACGTCAGCAGTCATAAGACCAGAAGATGCATCAATATCCTCACTGGTGATTGTAGTAACCTGAGCAGCACTATTTAAAGAATCTCTCTTTATTCTAGAACCGGTTATAACAACCTCTTCTACATTATCTGCAGCTTCATCCTGAGCAACCAAATCAGCATTAAAAAGGCCGAAAGTTACTGCAAGAACTGCAAATAAATAATTCTCTTTTTTAAACATACAATTCCCCTTGTAGTTTGATTAATATTTATGATATGCACACGATAAACACGTGCAATTCACGTTATGACGCCTATTGTTTCAGTTTTTTTTACATAAATCTACATTTTTTTAAATTATTTATAATTAAATATAAATTATTTATATACATATATTTTACGATATATCACTAATTTTTATGTTTGAGATAAATAAGACTTAACATTAATCACAGAGAAGGTGCTGAACTTGCATTTACATACCAAAATGAACGTCTTTTGAAGAATCTATCAGGAATTGCAAAAGAATTGGGTTCAGATGTCTTAATTCAATGCGATGTAAGCGATGACCAATCAATTAAGGATTCGTTTGCTGAATTGTCAAAAAAGTGGGATAAGTTTGATGGTTTTGTTCATTCCATAGGTTATGCACCTGCAGATCAACTTGAAGGAAACTTTGTAGATGTAACTACAAGAGAAGGTTTTAAGATAGCGCACGATATTAGTTCATACAGTTTTACTGCAATGGCAAAAGAAGCAAAGCCAATGCTTAACGATAGTTCTGCCCTTTTAACTCTAACTTATCTGGGATCTGTTCAAACAGTACCTAATTACAATGTTATGGGCTTGGCTAAAGCAAGTTTAGAAGCAAATACAAGATTTTTAGCTGCTTCTCTTGGAAAAAATAACATTAGAGTGAACGCAATTTCTGCAGGACCAATAAAAACATTAGCTGCTTCAGGAGTTAAAAACTTCAGAAAAATGCTTTCAAAGCACTCAAATAGAGCTCCACTGGGAAGAACTGTAACAGCTGAGGAAGTTGGAAACGTAGCTGCTTTTTTATGTTCTGACTATGCCAGTGGCATTACTGGTGAAATTACATATGTAGATGGAGGTTTTAATATTGCTGCAATGCCTGTAGATGAATATGAATCATGATTAAAAAAGCTTACGAAAAATATGTCTTACCAAAACTATTGGATGCATGTTGCTCTACTAAACCAGTAAGTTATCAAAGAGCTAAAGTTGTACCAAACGCTTCTGGAAGTATATTAGAAATAGGTATTGGCTCAGGATTAAATCTACCCTATTACTCAAAATCTAAAATAACTAAATTATATGGTCTTGATCCTTCAGAGGAGTTATGCGAAATGGCAAACAAAAATGCATCTAAGCATTCAATGGATGTTGAAATGTTAATTTCAGGTGCTGAAGAAATTGAATTACCCTCTAGAACTATAGATACTGTTTTAATTACTTATACACTTTGCTCAATTCCAAGTCCAAATGATGCATTGAAAGAAATTAAAAGAGTGATGAAGGATGACGCAATAATTATATTTTGTGAGCATGGTAAGGCACCTGATGAGAACATATTAAAGTGGCAAAATAGAATAAATCCTATATGGGGTAAGATAGCTGGTGGATGTAATATCAATAGAGATATACCGAATATTATTAATTCTGCAGGACTAAAAATAAATAATCTAGAGCAAATGTATCTTCCAAGCACTCCTAAAATAGTTGGTTACAATTATTGGGGCACTGCTTCATCATAATTAGATATGGATAACAGGCCAGTAATTGTTGGTGTAGGTTCTATACAACAAAAAGGTAATTATAAATCTTTAGATGAAGCGTTAATCCTTATGGATATTGCAACAAAAAAAGCAATCAAAGATACAAATAACGAAAATATTAAAAACTTTATCGAAGAAATTCACATTCCTAAAGGTTATTGGAGATACAGAGATCCTGGAAAATGGATTGCTACCAAAAATAATTTTAAAGATGTAAAAACAAGCGTTTACAAAATAGGAGTGTTGCAACAAAGCTTATTAAACTCATGCTGTAACAAAATATTAAACAAAGAAATAGGCGCAAGTTTAATTGTTGGAGGTGAAGCAAGATACAAAATGCTTTTATCTCAAATTAAAAAAATAGATTTTAAAGAGATTGAATTAAATAAAAATCCTAATTTTTATGTAAAAGCAAAAGATGATATTCATCTAGATGAAGAAAAAGCTGAGTTGGGTATGATGGCAGTTGGATATTATGCAATTTTAGAAAGTGCATTTAGGTTTAATAAAAACATAAGTATAGGGAATCAATCGGATTTTGTTGCTGAAATGTATGCATACTTTTCTAAATTAGCATCTAGAAATAAAGATGCATGGACTGATAGTGCTCTAGATCCAAATGAGATTAAAAATATAACTAAAAAAAATTCGCTTCAAGCATTTCCCTATAATAAATATCATTGTACAAGTTGGAATATTAATCAATCTGCAGCAATAATAGTTTGCTCTGAAAAAATTGCTGATGACTTAGATATTCCACAAGAAAAAAGAGTATATCCCCTAGCCTCATCTGAAAATAATCATATGATTGGTACTCTTCAAAGACCAAAATTATATGAGCAACATGGGATGCAGTTAGCTGCAAAATATATTCTAGATGTCTGTCAAAAATTAAAAATAGAACCAAATTTTTATGATCTTTACAGCTGTTTTCCAGTAGCTGTTCAAATGTTTGCAGAGTCATTGAATTTAAATGACTATAAAAAATTTACAATTACTGGGGGTATGTCATTTGCTGGCGGTCCATTAAATAGTTATGTACTTCATTCGTTAGCAAAAATGGTATCAAAGATTAGAAAGACAAAAGATAGTAGTGGAATCATCACAGGAGTTTCTGGAATGATGACAAAACAGTCATATGCAGTTTTGAGTAGCAATCCTCTGATGAATTTTACTCATAAAGACTTTACTGAATTCGCTGCAAAAAAAGAAAAACCTGTTGAAATTTCTTCACTTATAGATGGCGTTGGTATAGTTATTGGTTACACAATTCTTAATAAAACCAAAGAAAAGTATAAAGCAGTTATTTTTATAGACTGTTCAGATAACAAAAGAAAATTGATAACTTCCGATGATATGTCTATTATTAAATCAATGGAGAACAAAGAATGGGTTGGAAAAAAAGTTTACTTCAAAAAAAATCAATTAGTTTCTTAGTATTAATCCTTTTTACAGAGGTTCTTTTTGGTGACGATGTTTTAAATAGTATTAATTCACATAAAGAAAAATTTTCTGAGGTTGCATTAGAGATCTGGGATTATGCAGAATTAGGTTATCAAGAAAATAAGAGTGCGAATCTTTTAGCTGAATCACTTAAACAAGAAGGTTTTAAGATATCCAAAGGTCTTGCGGGAATACCTACTGCGTTTATTGCAGAATTTAATAATGGCGGTCCTGTGATAGGCATACTTGGAGAGTTTGATGCACTTCCGGGTCTAGCACAATCATCCGCACCTTTTAAAGAAAAAATAAATAATGAAACTGGTGCAGGTCATGCATGTGGTCATCATTTATTTGGAGCAGCTTCAGCCTGGGCTGCAGTAGCTGTAAAAGAATGGATAGTAAAAAATGATATAAAAGGAACTATAAGATTTTATGGGACACCTGCTGAGGAAGGAGGTTCCGGAAAAGTTTACATGGTTCGAGAAGGCTTATTCAAAGATGTGGATATAGTTCTTCATTGGCATCCAGATGATTCTAACAGTGCAAATTCGAGAACTTCAAATGCAAATAAATCTGCAAAGTTTACATTCAATGGTATATCGGCACATGCCGCAGGATCACCAGAACAAGGAAGGTCTGCTCTTGACGGTGTTGAGGCTATGAATCATATGGTCAATATGATGCGTGAACATATTCCTCAAGAATCAAGAATTCATTATGTTATTACTAAGGGCGGTCTTGCTCCAAATGTCGTACCAGATGTTGCTGAAGTTTATTATTATGTAAGACACCCTAAAATGACCGTTGTTGAAGAATTATTTAAAAGAGTTGTTAACACTGCTTCTGGAGCAGCAATAGGAACTGATACTACAATGACTTATGAGGTTATGCATGGAAATTTTTCCTTATTACCTAATGATACGGTGCAAAAAATTGTGCATAAAAATTTAGAATCTTTAGGAGGTGTCTCATACGACCAAAGTGAACTTCAATACGCAAATGAAATTTATCAAACCTTTATTGATCCTGATAACTTAATCGGTTCACAAGAGACAATAAGACCCTTCAAAACCTCACATGGTTATGGCTCTACAGATGTAGGTGATGTAAGTTGGAACGTTCCAACTGCTGGCTTAAGAACAGCAACATGGGTTCCTGGAACAGCATCTCATTCATGGCAAGCAGTCGCATCAGGTGGAACATCAATTGGTGTGAAAGGTGCTGAACTTGCTGCCAAAACTCTTGCCAAAAGTATTATAGAAATATTATCTAACCCTTCAATAATTGAGGATGCACAAGAAGAGCTTAATAGAAGAGTTGGGGAGGATTTTATTTATCAACCTTTACTTGGCGACAGAAAGCCTCCGCTTGATTATAGAAAAGTTAATTAGGTTGGATTGACACTGATGCATTAGGTCTTCTCAAATCAGCATAACCATAATTTATCCCGTCAACAATATGAATACTTTGGGTGCTACCCATAGTATGTTCTTCGGTAACTTTATGACCAATTATATTTAACCCCTTTGCCAAATCTGAACTAAGAGTTTTTTCATGCAATATACCTGTTGTTGGCCAGTCTTTATGAACTCTAGTAAGCATAGTCGCTTCACCAACATTTAAATCAAAATCAATAATACCAGTGACAACCCTTAAAATGGCAGCTGGAATTAATGACCCTCCTGGTGAACCAGTAATTAACATGAGATCTTTATTTTTATCAAAGACAATAACAGGAGCCATAGTGCTCATAGGTTTTTTTCCTGATTCAAACTTATTACCTGGACTGGCTGATCTGCCTCTTATAGATTTATCACCATAACGATAAGCAAAATTATTCATCTGATTATTCATGAGAATTCCAGTGCCAGGGATTGTAACTCCGGAGCCAAAAGAGTATCCAAGCGTGTAAGTATTTGATACTGCATTACCCTCATTATCAATTATTGAGTAATGTGTGGTATCACGTCCTTCTTTGATTGGCTCAAAAGGATTAATATCTGTGGATTTGCTAGCTTTTTTCTTATCAATAGAACTAGCCAATTCTTTTGCCCTCTCTTTCGATAGCAATTGTTGAATTGGAACATCAAAATATTCTGGATCGCCTACAAAATGAGATCTATTGTTATGCCCTCTTCTAATAGCTTCAGATAAAAGATGATAAGTTGTGATGGAATCACTTTTATATCTATCCAGATTAAAATAACTCAAAACGTTTAATGCTGTAAGTAAAGTAATACCACCTCCAGATGGAGGACCAGCTGTAAAAACTAAGTTCCCTCTGTAACTTGTAGCTATTGGAGCATCAAATTTTGATTTGTAAGTTGCAAAATCTTCTAAAGAAAATAATCCATTATTCTTAAGGGAGGCATCTACTATTTTGTCTGCAATATCGCCTTGATAAAAAGCTTTTTTTCCTCCTTCAGAAATTTTAGTGATTGTTTTAGCAAGATCTGGTCTTTTCATTAAATAATTTTCAGGCAAAGGCTCATCATTTAAAAAATATATTCTTTTTGATTCTGGATCGTTTTTTAACTGAGGTGTACTTTCGATAGCCTTATGTAAATCATAAGAAACTAGTATGCCCTTATTAGCTTGATTTATTACAGGCTCTAAAACATCTTTTAGAGGTAACTTTCCAAATGCAGCATGAGCATCAAGAAGTCCAGAAACTGTACCTGGAGTCGCTGATGCTTTGTAGCCATAACGGGTAACATCGAACATTTCATTCCTGAAATCTTTTGGATTAATTTTTTTATTTTTACTTAAATTAAAAATATTTTGCAAATTTGAATTTAAAGGTGATCTACTTCTGTAATCAATAAAATATACTTGTTCTTTTTCTTTAATGTAAACAAGCATAAAACCTCCTCCTCCTAGATTACCTGCTCTTGGAAGAGTTATTGCCAAAGAAAATCCTACTGCAACTGCAGCATCCACTGCATTTCCACCTTTATTCAAAATTTCAATTCCGATATCTGAAGATAAGTAATTTTGAGAAACCACCATCCCAGAATTACCAACCACAGGATGATAGGGAGAAACATAGTCAATATAACTTTGTTGTGAAATTGAATTTAGACTTAAAGAAAAAGCTAAAATTAAAAATAAATTTTTCATTAAAAAATAACCGGTGCTAAAAAGTAGGCAAACATTGTTACAACTATGATACCAATAATGTTTAGAGCTATGCCTGCTCTCATCATTGTTGCAATTGTAAATTTGTTAGATCCATAAACTATTGCATTTGGAGGTGTTGCCACTGGCAACATAAAAGCACAACTTGCAGCGAGACAAACAGGGACAGTAAGTGAAACTGGAAGGATTCCAATTGCGACAGCTAAGGCACCAAATACAGGTAAAAAAGTAGTTGTTGTTGTGACATTGCTTGTGATTTCAGTTAAGAAAATTATTAATGTTGCAACTGCTAAAATTAATACTATAGGCGGCACTGTACTTAAAACCATAAGACTTTGACCAATCCACATACCTAATCCAGTAGAACTTATTTGGGCTGCAAGTGATAAACCTCCACCAAAAAGCAATAATAAACCCCACGGTAGCTCTTTAGACTTTTCCCATTTTAATAAATCACCTTTTTTTGATGCTGATGGAGTCATAAAAAGTAATATGGCTGCGATTATTGCAATACCTGCATCGGTTAGGCCAGATAAAAATTCAATATTATTTAATAACGTCCTGAAAACCCAAGCAAAAACAGCTAGACCAAAAATAATAGATATACGAATTTCATCTTTTGTTAATGCTCCCATCTCATTTAACATTTTTTTTAATTCATCCTTTGCTCCTTGAGAAGCTGAAAACTTAATTGGAAACACATATTGCGTTAATGAATACCAAGAACCAAACAACATGACTGCAGCTAGAGGCACGCCTAGCTTCATCCAATCAAACATTGAGATCTCTACCCCATAAGTATCTTGCATAAAAGCACTAAAAACTATATTAGGTGCTGTGCCGATTAATGTAGACATCCCACCAATTGTTGCAGCATAAGCAATACCCAATAAAAGAGCAGTATCAAAATTAGCTTTATCTGTATCAGTCATTCCAGGAACTGTCTGAGAGATTACTCCACAAACAGCAAGGCCTATTGGTAATAACATAAGAGTTGTTGAAGTATTCATAACCCACATACTAATCAATGCTGAGACAAGCATAAAACCACCAATCAACTTAGCTCCGCTAGAGCCAACAGCTAATATCATCTTTAAAGCAATTCTTTTGTGTAGGCCTGAACTTTCTATGCCTAAAGCTAAAATAAAACCCCCTAAAAACAGATAAATATTTTTATTTGCATAAGGCAAAGCAGCAGTTTCAAAGGAAGTAATATCTAGTAATGGAAATAATGCCAGTGGCAGTAAAGCTGTAACCGCCACAGGTATTGCTTCTGTAGCCCACCAAACCGCCATCAATACAGCAATTGCAGCTACTGTCCAGCCGGCAGAAGATAATTCAGCAGGAGGAGGAAATAACATCATTAAAAAAAATAATGCTAGTCCAATTAAAAAGCCTTTCTTTTTATATGCTGGCATAACTTATACTAATATTTTTTCATAAAAAAAGGGAGTAAAAAACTCCCTTTTTTAGTTTATAAATTCTTTAGAATTTAACTTTTACGTCAAGATAGAATCTTCTACCGTAATCTTGATGAGCATCAGCAAAGAAACCATAGAATCTGTCAGCTAAAGGAGCTCTTTCATCTTCTAGGTTCTGAACTGCTAACTTAACTCTTGCTTTATTATCACCAACATTAAACCAGTAATAAACAGAAGCATTGTAAGTTGTCATGCTAGGTATTACATATCTTGTTCCATCAGATCTAGTTTCACTACTCTGATAGAAATCACCTTTTCTAAGTCCAGATAACTGAACGCCTAGATCACCTAATCTATAATTAACTTTAAGACTGGATTTTTCAACATAATTACCATCAAGGCCTGCTAAATTTCCAAATCCAGCAAAAGTGATATCAAATGGAATCACTCCAGATTCTTGAGCATCTACAAGAGCCTGATATGCATTCGTAGGTTGTTGTGTAAATTCAGTTGTCTCAGAATGGTTTAATGAAATACTGAAATCACCAACTTCAGTCACGATATCGTAATAAATACCAATATCTTGACCAGCAATGCTTCTAGTTGCAGCATTAGTATAGTCATCAAAAATAGTGAGAGCTTCACCTGCTGGACAAATACCTGCAGCAGTAAACTTAGCAATTTCTTCAGCTGTATATCCAGGATTAGGATCTCTGACTATGAAAGGGTTATTGAAACCATCACAATTTTCAGCTCCATAATTAATCCTTGCTACTAGATCGGCAACCATTGAATTGGTTCTACCAAATAAGACAATTGTGTTATCTTTTTCGATTCTCCAATCATCCCAAGTAATTGTTAGCCCTTCAATATTACCAGGTGTCCATACAATACCCCATGAAGTATTGTCAGACTCTTCTGGAAGTAAGTTTGGATTACCTCTTCTAAAACTTTGTATTTGATATCTATCATCAAGCGGATCATTCGCACCAACATATTCACCAACAGCATCATCAACGTTACCACTTCTTGTAACGTATAACTGATTTGCTTGTATCAAGTTCGGTACTCTAAATGATGTAGATTTTGAACCTCTTAGTAATAAATCATCACTTATCTCCCAACCCAGAGCTGCTTTCCAGACTGTAGATGACTTAGTATCATCAGGATCTTCGTGTCTCATAGCAACCTGAGCTTCCATTTTGCTTGAAATAGGTAAAATCATTTCTGCAAAAACTGAATTTGTTGACCGTTTTGCAGAAGTGTCAACAGTCGGACTTGAACCTAAGACGTCACCAACAAATGGAAATCCTAAACCTGTTTCAGTAGAAGTAAACTGAATTTGTCCGTCAAGTCTTGGGTCTCTATCATCAGTATAAGATTCTTGACGATATTCAAAACCTACAAGCATTCCGACTGGACCAGCTGGTAAGTTAAAGACCTCAGGATTTGTCATTTTGAAATCAAATGAATTTAATTCACTGGTATCATTTCTTGAAACATCAATAATCGCTTGAGATAAAGCAGATTTGACATCTGCAGAAAATATATTTATTGCATTTGGAGTTGAATCATTTAAACCAGCTTGCAATAAAGAATTGGATAATCTATTTTCTGTTAAATCTTCAGACGTAGCTTTAGAAGCTAAAACAGCCGTTTCCCAATCCCAACCAGAATCAGTTGTTCCTCTAAATCCAAACAAATATCTATATGTTTCTTTATCAACATTGATGATTCTTGGACCAATATCAGGTCTCCAGTTATCAATTCTTACTTGTTTATTTGAAGATGAGTTATCTGCTGTCATACCAATAGCATTCATATAATAGTTATCAGGACCAATGCTTAAAAGTGCTGTAGAAAAGTCACCAGCAGGTTCTTTATGTCTCATATAGTCAGATTGATACTGGCCAATCTCGGCAAAAAACTCTATACCACTATCAAGTTCGTGATTTACAAAAACAAAAAGATTGCTTCTTTCAAGTTCACCTCTGAAGTCTCTGAATTGACCTGGATTAATGTAGTACTCACCATTTGCCATTGAAGTTGTATCGACTGCTAAACAAGTTCCATAACCTGTGTCTTTTGAGTCTGATCTAGCACACCTAGGATCGCCAATTGGTATTATTTGGATTTCTCCAGAACTATCAGAATAATCAGTTCTTCCCCGCATATCTAATTGCGCCCATTTACCTGAGTAAAGGTTTCTAAATGAAGTATCACCAGCCCATAAGGAATCTGCTGGAATCCATTTTCTATGATCTGAATCTCCCCATCTTGGATCTTCAGCTGCTGCAATACCATCTCTATCATAAAAATCATACATTATAGATACATTGGTTTTGCCGCCATTCATATCTTTACCCCATTTCAGAGTAAGTCTGTCATCAACTGCACTAAAATTGTCATAACCTTGATTTCTAAGAGCAACCTCAAATCCATCAAAATCAGACTGAAGAACATTATTGACAACACCGGCAACAGCATCAGCACCATAAATAGCAGAAGCGCCATCTTTTAATACTTCAACTCTTTCAAGGCCTGTTGTTGGAATAAGATTAGAGTTAACGCTCATTGTTGGTACATAATCACCACCAAGTAATTCTGTTTGATAACCAGCATTGTTAACTAATCTTCTGCCATTTAATAAAATTAATGTATTACCTACACCCATGTTTCTGATGTTATAGGCACCTACATCACCCCTTGCAGAGTTAACACCACCTGAATCAGATTCGGCTTCAGTAAAGTAATTTAGACCTTGTTCAGTCATATTCTCTAAAAGCTCTGTACCGTCTTCAACACCAAGGATATCAATATCCTCAGATGAAATGACTGTTACAGGAAGAGCTCCAGTAATAGAAGCACCTTTAATTTGAGAACCAACTACAACAACATCCTCAATATTTTCTTCAGAACTATCAGCTTCTTCTTGAGCAATAACTGCCAATGGAAGTAATAATATTAAAGAAAGTAAATAATTATATTTTTTCATATTTTCCCCTCTATATAGTGTATAGATTTAGCTAATTATAGGCACTAATTCTATCTAATGTCCAATTTAACCTAATGATGGTGACTTAGTAGAACCCGTTAAAGCAATTCTAATTGGTTGGTTAACTTCTGGTACTTTCAAGTTGTTTCTCGCTTGATATTCTTTTAGCATTAAATCGATTTCTTCCTCATTCCAATCAGAAATGGTTTGTAACAATTCGTGAATATCTTCAAGAACTTTAGTTCCATTTGATAAAAATTTACCTATAGCGTTTTTATCATACTCTCCAACATCCTTAAAATATGGTCTAAGTGCTCTAGCTATATCAGATAAAGTATTATCAAAAGTTCTCATTGAGGCAATGATTAAGTCTGTATTTGGGTGATCGTTTATATCTATATCAATTTTATGTGCAAATGGTTTGATGTGCTCCTTAAATTCTTCAAGCGATAAATTTGCTAAATGTTGTGCATTTAACCAATCCAGTTTAGTAACATCAAAAATAGCTCCAGCTTTTTGGACATCTTTGATATTAAAATCTTTGAGCAAATCATCCATATCAAAGACCTCTTTATCACCACCTGACCATCCAAGTCTTGCTAATGAATTGAGAATTGCTGAATCTAAATAACCCATATCTTTATATTCCTCTAAACTGGTTGCTGCATGTCTTTTAGACAATCTTTTTTTATCCGGTCCTAAAACCAATGGAAGATGAGCATATTCAAGTGCTGGGTATCCTAAAGCATTTTGTATATGTATTTGTCTTGGTGTGTTTGAAATATGGTCTTCCCCTCTTATTACAGCTGTTACGCCTTGTTCAAAGTCAATAATATCTGTTACTTTCATATCATAGTCATCTACTGCTGATGAAAGAAGAAAAGTTGGGCTTCCATCGCTTCTCAATAAAATCAAATCGTCTAATTCAGCATTATTGAATCTAATCTCTCCTCTTATCATGTCATGCATAACAATTTCACCATCTTCTGGTGTGGCGAGTCTTAGTACTGTGTTCGAGGAACGTTCTAATCCAAGATGTCTACTTCTGCCATCGTACATAGGCTTTTCCCCGTCAGCCATCTGTTGATTTCGCATCTTTTCAAGTTCTTCTTCAGAACAATCACACCAATATGCGTCACCTGATGCGATTATTTGCTCAGCTGCCTTAATATAAATATCATTTCTTTCCGATTGATTAATTGGTTTTTTATCTGGTGAAAGACCTATAGAAGAAAGTGTATCTAAAATATTTTTTTCATAAGCTTTAGTAGATCTTTCTCTATCTGTATCCTCTATTCTTACTAGGAATTCTCCATTATTTTGTTTTGCATATATATAGTTAAATAATGCTGTCCTCACTCCTCCAATGTGAAGGGTTCCTGTTGGGCTTGGAGCAAATCTTGTTACTACCTTACTCACTGAAATTTTCTCCATATTGTTTTAAGATCATGTTTAGTCTCAATTTCTGATAATTTTTTTTCATGTTCAAGAATTTCATCTTTGGAAGATTCAATAGTAACTGGAGTAAAGCCATCATCTATCTGAATATCTTGAACTCCATTATCTGCTAAAGTGTTTTTAACTGAATTTGAGGCAAACTCAAACTTACTTTGACCTCCAGTTAATTGCATATATACATCTGCAAGAATATTTGCATCTAATAAGGCCCCATGAAATGTTCTATCATAACCGCTAACGTTATATTTTGATGCTAAGGCATCTAAAGAAATTCTTTGTCCTGGATGTTTTTCACGAGCAATTTCAAGTGAATCCTCAACCTCGCATATTTCTTCTAATTTCGGATACTTTGATGAGGCCAATTTAAGTTCATTATTCAAAAACCCCAAATCAAACGGAGCATTATGAATAACCAGGGTTGACCCCTCAACAAATTGAATAAAGTCTTCAGCTACCTCTTCAAATAGCGGCTTATCTTCAAGTGATTCAAGAGAAATGCCGTGAACTTCATAAGCTTTTTCATCAATTGATCTTTGTGGATTTAAGTAGCTATGAAAATGTTGATCTGATTTAACTCTATTATTTACAAGAACAGCGCCTATTTCAATTATACGATGACCTTGCTTTACTTCTAAGCCAGTTGTTTCAGTGTCAAGTACAATATATTTTTTTGGCATCTTATAAGCTATCTATTCCTTTGTTTGCAAGAGCGTCTGCTATTTCGTTTTTTTCATGACCAGCATGTCCTTTTACCCAATGCCATTTTACATTATGTTTAGAGACATATTTATCAAGCTCTATCCATAAATCTTTATTTTTTACATCTTTTTTAGAAGCATTTTTCCAATTATTTTTTTTCCATTTATCTATCCAACTAGTTATGCCTTGCATCACATACTTAGAGTCAGTTGTAAGATTTACATTACATGGTTCCTTTAAAAGTTTAAGACCTTCAATAGCAGCTTTTAATTCCATTTTGTTATTAGTTGTATTATTTTCTCCTCCGAAATGCTCTTTAGAAATATCTCCAAACTCGATGAGCACTCCCCAACCACCAATACCTGGATTACCTCTGCATGCTCCATCAGTATAAATATTTACTGTTTTCATAAAATTAAATTAGAATCACCATATGTTAATTATAGAGCCTATAAAAGCATTTGATGATAATTATATCTGGTTGATGACTAAAAATAATAAGTCTGTCGTGGTCGACCCTGGAGATGCAACTGAGATTATTAAATTAATTGATAATCAAGCAATTAATTTAGAAGGTGTTCTAATTACTCATCATCATTATGATCATACAAATGGCCTGTCAGAATTAATAGAAAAAAAGAATCTAAAAGTATTTGGCCCAAAAAATAATATAAGCGAAATTAATAATATAGTTGGAGATTCTGATCAATTTGATTTAATTGGAATTCATTTTGAAGTCCTTGAAATACCTGGACATACACTTGATCATATCGCTTTTTATACCTTTAATAATGGCAATCCAGTTTTACTATGTGGAGATACACTCTTCGCAGGCGGATGTGGAAGAGTATTCGAAGGAACATTTTCTCAAATGTTTAATTCTTTACAAAAATTGTGCACTTTGCCAAAAACTACTAAGGTTTATTGTGGACATGAGTATACGAATTCTAATCTTTTATTTGCACTAGAAGCAGATCCGAATAATAAAGATTTAAAAGATGAATACAACCAAGTAATCAATTTAATTGAGCAAGGAGAGCCAACTCTTCCAACCACAATTTCAAAAGAACTTAAAATAAATCCTTTTTTAAGATGTAATTCTGAAGGAATTAAAAATACAATTAAAAATAAATTTAATCTTGAAGGAAATGAAGAAGAAACTTTTTCAGCATTAAGAAAATGGAAAGACAACTTTTAATTGTTTTAACAGTTATTTTAATGACTGCTGGATGTCAACAGCTGCCGGTGAATGGTCCTAATACAACTGAAACTAGCGACGACATTCCAACCGAAAATACTAATGCAAATCTTTATGTCTCATATGATATTTGGCAATATCTTGTTTTGAATAATCCCGAATCAAACGACTACTCTCTTAATGAAAGAACGCTTTTTTATATGAATATGCATTTGAAAGATGATGAAAAATTTACAGAATATCTAAATGACTCATATTATTTTTTATACTTTGTTATTAATGAATTAGAAAAAGCTAATCTTCCTTTGGAGCTTTCTTTAATTCCTTATATTGAAAGTAATTATGATCCATTTTCTATTTCTGCATCTGGCGCAGTTGGTATGTGGCAATTCATGCCAAGAACTGGACGTTTTTACAAATTAAATAGGTCATGGTGGAATGAAGATAGACATGACCCATATCAATCTACCGAGGCAGCTATTGAATATCTCAAATATCTTTATATCAGATTTGATAAAGATATTTTATTGACGCTTGCAGCATACAACGCAGGTCCATCTTTGTTGGATAAAAGAATCAAACAAAATAAACGTAAAGGCTTAAAAACAGATTTTTGGTCACTTGATTTACCCAACCAAACAAGGGACTATATTCCAAAATATCTAGCATTAAGGGAATTAGTATTTAACTCAACTAATTATGGTGTCAACCTTCCTGATATACCTTATGAACCTGTGGTAATTAAAGTAGTTATTCCTGGTCAAGTAGAAATACTTACTTTGAGTGATTTTTTAGATATAAAGCCTGAACTACTCTATAAATTAAACGCTGGATATACAAAATGGGCATCAGCACCAGAAGATCAAAGCATCTTCTTTATACCAGTAGAAAAATATTATCTTTTTGAAGATGAGACTAATCCATTCAGAGAAACAAAAGCAATTAATTGGATATCGCATGTGGTTGAGGAAGGCGATAATTTATGGTCATTGGCTTCAAAATACGAGACCGAGGTAAAAATAATTAAAGAAATAAACTATTTAAGGAGTGATCTACTTTCAATCGGAGATACACTTTTAGTACCTCTTGGAAAAACTAAATCAAATAATTTCATACCATATGAAATGCATATTGTTTCTGAAGGAGATACTTTATGGAGCATTGCTGCAGAATATAATTTAGACATTAGAGATCTAACTAGCATGAATTCTATTAATCAAGATGATTATCTTCAACTAGGACAGCAGTTGACCATAGGTAA
>LULK01000322.1_pt1 | contig 17609 bp, 20 predicted proteins | sample 728181 | NCBI WGS metagenome assembly LULK01 (sample SAMN03860291, study PRJNA289734) | marine metagenome | biome: seawater column; feature: ocean; material: water; isolation source: Red Sea water column Station 169 - depth 10m | place: Saudi Arabia: Red Sea | collected 2011-10-15 | depth 10 m | reverse complement strand
TGGCAATCATTATTTATGCCCTCAGGATCTTTTGTGGGAGCTAGAACTGATCAAAAACACTGGTTAACTTTTGGATCTACTGAAATACTTCCAGTTTTATATAGTAACTACCCTGTTTTAATGACAGATAAGAATTCTCAAGCAGCTGTGAGAATTGGCGAAATAATAGACTCACCTGAAAATAATGAAGTAAAGGTATTAAATTGGTCAACTATTCCTTCTGGTAAAGATATAAATATTAGAATGAGTGGTTTAGTATGGCCAGAGGCCGCTCAAAGAATTGCTAACTCAGCATATGTTACAAGAGAAAGACTTGGAAGTGGACAAATAATTCTATTCTCAGGAGAACCAAATTTTAGAGGATCTACTTTAGGAACAAACAGATTATGGTTAAATGCTGTGGTATATGGAGCAGGATTAGGTACTAGTAAAAAACTAAACCTTTAAATTTAGTGAAGTACTTTAGAGATCTCTGGAAAATTACAACTGCCTATCTTGTTGGAAGTTTTGCATTAATACAATTTGCAAACATCGCTCTTCCATATTTTGAAGTTGAAGCATTTCTTGGATTAAACTCTGATTTGTTTATGCGTTTATTATTCATAGGTCTTCCAATTGGATTACCCATAGTCCTTGTAGTTGGTTATGTTTTAAATAAAAAAGGAGTTATCACAAAAATATCAATAGAAGAAGTTAACAGAATTGAAGGAGGTTCATATAAACAAAAAATAGCTGTAATTCCATTTACAAATTTAAATAAAGATGATGATGGTGCTTTTTTAGTGGATGGTATTGTTGAAGACTTAATTACAGAATTTTCAATGATTAAGGAAATTGAAATTCTTTCAAGACAGTCATGCTTTGACTATAGAGAAAAAAAATATTCTTTGAATGAGTTTAAAAAAGACTTTGGTATTGATTATGTTGTTTCTGGAAGCATACGAGTAATAAACGAAAGAATAAGAATTTCTGTTGAGCTATCGGAATTAAACGAAGGAAAAGTAATTTGGGCAAATAAGTATGACAGAGTAAAAGAAGATATATTTGATATTCAAGACGAAATTGTTAGAAAAATTACTATTTCTTTAATTGGAGAAATAGAATTATCAAGTCTTGAAAGAGCGAAAAGAAAACCTACAGAAAATATGAATTCTTATGAGTGTTTATTAAAAGGAAAGGAATTACATCACAAGTTTACAAAAGAAGATAATCAAGAAAGTATTAGAGTTTTAGATCAATCTATAAAAGCTGATTCTAATAATTCTCAAGCTTATGCATGGAAAGCTTGTGCACTAGGCCAAGCCTATGGAAGAGGATATAGACAGGATACTGATAATCTGATGATAGAAATAATGAATAATATTAATAAGGCTGTAGAACTTAATAATAATGATTTTGAAGCTCATAGAATGTTAGCCGAAGTTCATCTTTCACTGCATGATTTTGATAAAGCATTAGATCATGGCTCCAAAGCTTATCAACTTAATCCCAATGATCCTAGAGTATCTTCTGTTTATGGTGAGATATTAATAAGAACAGATAATATTAGCGAGGGAATTAATCATTTAGAAAAAGCTTATGAGTTAGATCCTATCCCTCAAGGCCAGAGCACCTCTGATAGAAGAATTTACGCATTATTAACAGGCTATTATTTTTCTAATAATATTGAAAAGTGTAAAGATTTAATAAATAAAGTGGTTGAACTAGATTTTAAATCTTGGTTACTTTCATATGATATATATACAAAAAATAATATTGAAATAAATGATAACTGGTTTACAAAAGGTTTAGAGAAATTTAAAAATGTTGATATTAAATTAGAGATTGATAGATTCCATTTAAATAATAGTGTTTTACAATCTGAATTAGAAAACACTGCTAAACAAATTTTTATTACGTAAATTTATAAAAAATAATTTTAGGTGCCCTTTCCAATTGCAACAGGTCTTATCGGAGATGCAGCACTACCTTCAGTCATTAAAGGTAGAATTATGACGCAAGAAAGTTCTACATTATCTTGTGACAGACCCTTTAAATTAAAGTTTTCTAATGTGTGCACACCAGATTGTGTTAAAAAGTAATGATGAGCAGGATTAGCTATACCATCTGGATTTTGAGCTCTTTCAGGACCATACTCATCCTCGTCTGCAAATGTATCGACGCCCCATGTATCCAATCCAACTCCAACAACTTTTTTTTCACTCAGATACTTAACAAGATTATATGAAACACCAGGTGCCTTTTTATAATAAATACCAAGCTCATCAGGATCTTGATAATTATCGCTCCAACCAGTATTTATTAAAATTACGTCTCCTGGGAGGATTCCTCTATCCTTTAAACTAGTTTTTTTAATTGTATCTTCAACATGTTTAACAGTTACATATTCACCTGCTTTCATAGCAATCCCATTAAATATATGTTTTCGTACATCAAGAAATACTGCTGTTGTTATTATGGGTGGAACAGTTTCAATACCTAATTTTTTCAGAGGCGAATCAGGTGTTGGTTTTACATCTTTTCCTTTTAGATCTCCAAAGTATTTAAGTGAAGACAAGTCAGCCACGCCTTCTCCATTCCAAACTTCATCTGTGTAACCGAAATGTCCTAAAGCATCCATTTGAGTGCCTTGATTTCCATCGTTAACATTTTCGTTTAATACATCCATTGTAAATACTTGTTTAGAACCAGCCCATGGTATTTCAGGAAGAAATTTGGGTTTATATTCACCAGCAAATGGTGAAAGAGGCATAGTAGATGTTCTTTTATAAGACAATTCATATATTTTTGATTCTGGATTACTCATCTGTTCAGAACATCTTTGATAAGTTTCATATCCAAGAAGATTTGTCATACCTCTTTGATTTTGTAATTGATCAGACCATACAAAAGGTATGAAAAAAAATATGCATAAAATATTTTGTAAATTATTCATTAAGCTGCAGTATATCCTCCATCACATACATATACTGATCCTGAACAATTTGATGACTCATCAGAACCAAGAAATAATGCCAGATTTGCGATTTCTTCATTAGTTGAATATCTGTTAGTTGCAACCATCCCATTAACCATATCTACAACAGATGAAGGATCATCTGGATTTAATTGCTTACCTAAAGAAGCCATCATTCTATTATCAACAGGTCCTGGTGCTAATGCATTAACTCTAACATTCATCGGACCATTTTCTAAACAAGCTGTTTTAACCATGCCGCACACAGCATGTTTGCTTGCGATATAAGGACATAAGCCATTAAATCCTATCAGTCCAGCTGTTGAAGCAACTGCTATAAAAGAACCACTTTGTTGTTTTTGCATCACAGGAAAAGCATATTTCATAAACAGCCAAACACCTACTACGTTAATATCAATAACATCATTAAATTCCTCAACAGTGAATTCAGTTAACGGTTTTACAATTCCTTCAGTACCAGCATTTGCCATCACTATGTCGAGTGAACCAAATTTTTCACATGCATCATTGATAGATTTACTTATTGCTTTTTCATCTTTTGAGTCAGCTATACAGGTTATAGCATTAGTTGGATTATTTAAAGAATTCATTAAATTTGTTAATTTTTCCTCAGATCTTCCAACTAAAACAAGATTTGCGCCCTCCTCAAGAAATCTTTTTGAAGTAGCTGCACCTATTCCACCAGTTGCTCCAGTTATAATTGCTGTTTTATTTTTAAGTCTCAATTTAATTCCCTCTCTTTATTTATCTAAATTTAATTTGAAATAATGACTGCCATTTAGTTACATTTATATTTAAAATATTACAAAAAGATGTTTCATACTACAAATTAATATTTTATTTTATATTTTATGATTTACTCAGATATTTTAGATACTATTGGGAATACTCCCTCTATAAAAATTAAAAATATCTCTGTGAATGGTACAAATTTATATGTTAAGGCAGAATATTTTAATCCAGCCAGCTCAGTAAAAGATCGTTTAGCTCTCAGTATTATTAATAATGCTGAAAAAAAAGGTGTTTTAAAAAAAGGTCAAACAATAGTTGAAGCTACAAGCGGTAATACTGGTATAGGTCTTGCTCTTGTATGTGCCTCAAAAAACTATCCGCTTGTAGTTACCATGCCTGATAGTGCTTCAATTGAAAGAAGAAAATTAATGAGATTTCTTGGAGCAAAAGTTTTGCTTACACCAGCATCTGAGGGTGGAACTGGTGCCTACAATAAAGCAAAGAAGTTAGTTGATAAAAATAAATGGTTTTATGCAAGGCAATTTGAAAATGAAGATAATGCAAAAATTCATGAAGAAACAACAGGAATTGAGATATATGATGATTTTAAAGAAATTGGATTAGATTATTGGGTTTCTGGATATGGAACAGGTGGAACATTTACTGGCGTTTCAAGATTATTAAGAGAAAAAATGCCAAAAACTAAATTAATCTTAACAGAACCAGATGTTGCGCCACTTATCGGTAGTAATAATATTCAAAAAAGAAATTCAGATGGCTCAGCGGCTGAGTCTCATCCATCCTGGAACCCACATCCAATTCAAGGATGGACAACTGATTTTATTCCTCTTGTACTTCAAGAAGCCATTGATGAAAAGTATTATGATGAATTAATACCAGTATCAGGTGATGATGGAATTTTCTGGTCAACTGAATTGGCAAAAAAAGAAGGAATAATAACCGGCGTCTCTGGGGGCTCAACTTTTGCAATTGCTATAAAAGTAGCAAAAAAAGCAAAACCTGGTTCAAATATTTTATGTATGATTCCTGATACAGCTGAAAGGTACATGTCTAGTGTATTATTTGATTCAATTGATTCAGAAATGAACAATGAAGAGATAGATTTATATAAATCAGTTTAAATTTAAATTTCTTTTGCAGGGATACCAGCAACAGTAGTATTTTTTTTAACATCTTTTAATACAAGGCTTCCTGCAGCAACCTTTGCATTCTTCTCAATTGTGATGTTTCCTAAAATGGTACTTGAAGCAAATATTGATACACCTGATTTAATTTTGGGATGTCTATCACCATTCTCAAAACCTTTTCCACCAAGCGTAACTCCCTGATATATAGAAACATTTTCATCAATTACAGATGTTTCACCTATAACGACACCTGTAGCATGATCTATCATCACACCTCCAGAAATTTTTGCAGCTGGGTGTATATCAACACCAAAAATTTCAGATGCTCTATTTTGAAAGAAAAGTGCCATAGTATGTCTATTATCATTCCATAAACAATGAGCAGCTCTATATGTAGCTAATCCTTGAAAACCTTTATAAAAAAGAATTGGTGTTGAAAAATATTTACATGCAGGATCATGATCTTTAAAAAAAATTAAATCATTAATTAGGTCATCTTCGATATGATCACACTTCTTATATACATCTAGAATAAATTCTTTTATTTTAGAAGATGATAAAGCATCACTATTTAGTTTTGATGCAAGCACGGAGGCAACCGAATCTGTTAAGTTTTTCTGAGATAAAATTAATTGATTTAAATAAGGCTCAAGAGATGGCTCAGCACCGATTCTAAGCTTAACCTCATCTTTAATGGTATTCCAAATATTAGTATTCATAAATTATTCTATGAATAACCCAAAGCCTTCTTGAAGACCAACAACATCATTCCATGTGTGTTTATTTAAAGACAGATAATATTCTTTTGATTCTTTGGGAAATAATATGTAATTCAATAAATCTGTCTCTTTATTAGAAAAATCCTTGAGATCATTGGTTTTACAAAATTCAGAAAAATCTTTTTTATAGCTATCGATTGTAAAATTTTCAGTGCTTTCGTCTAAAATATTTTTATCAATTTTATTTAAAAGTTTCTTATTTACTTTTCCTGGAATTTTTCCATATTTGCCATTAACTAAATCAATAAATTCTTTATTTAATGTTTTATATCGTTCATTATCTAGAACATTCATTAATGCTTGAGCACCAACTATTTGAGATGATGGTGTAACTAATGGGACATATCCAACATCTTTTCTAATTCTTGGTATTTCATCAATAAGATCTTTCAGTCTATCTTGTTTTTTAAGATCAACTAATTGTTTTTCTAAAATACTCAACATACCACCAGGCACCTGATAAAGAAGCATATTAATATCAACACCCCTCATAGATCCTTCATATTGAATATATTTAGGTCTTATTGATTGAAAATACTCAGCAATTTTTGTTAATAATTTCATATCAAAGGGGTTATCTGAGTCTTTATATATCATAGAAATGAAACTTTCTGTTGCAGTATGAGCATAAAGATTACTAAAAGATGATATTGAAGTATCAATGTTATCAACACCGGCCTCATATGCTTTTAAATTAGTTGCATCAGCTAATCCTGTGGTTGAGTGTGTATGAAGATAAATAGGAATTTTTAAATTTTTCTTAAGTTTTTTTATCAAATCAAAACCAACATTTGGTCTAAGCAAGCCTGCCATATCTTTTATAGCTAATGATTTAGCACCAATATCCTCAATATTTTTTGCTAGAGTAATCCAGTATTTTTCATTATGCACAGGGCTAGTTGTATAACAGATTGTACCTTGAGAATTCTCACCCTCTCTATTTACATATTCAATTGAAGATTTAATATTATTTATATCGTTAAGCGAATCAAAAATTCTGAATATATTAATGCCCTCTTTAACCGCGTTTTTAATAAAAAGAGAAATAACCGAGTCATCGTATTCCTTATAGCCAACAAGATTTTTGCCTCTTAAAAGCATTTGTAACCTTGTTTTTTTAATATGTTTTTTAAATATTTTTAATCTATCCCATGGATTTTCCTTTAGATATCTTAAACAACAGTCATATGTTGCGCCTCCCCATACCTCTAATGAGGAATATCCAACTTTATCTAATAATTTTAGAACCGGTAACATATCACTAGTTTTCATCCTGGTAGCAATTAAAGACTGTTGTCCGTCTCTTAAAACTACTTCAGTGATATTTGCTTTTTTATTTGGCATAAATAATGAAATATAATTTTCTAAGTCTATTTTAATTCAAAAATTAAAAATAAAAAAACCCGCATTAAAACGGGTTTATTTATTTTAATTTAATTAATCTATAAAAACAGTGTGATCTTTGCCAGACTCTGCAACTCTAATAACTAATAGATCTGAACAAGCATTACCTAAATCTGGAGCATCTGTCTCACCTCCATGAACCCAGTCGGATTTTTCAAACCAGTATTCATTATTAGAATATGATTTCCATTTACCGGTTGATTTAGATTGCGAAACACCATCTAAAACATAGACTAATGTTCCAGCTGCTGGATGAAAATGTTTTGGAACAGTTCCTTGGTTACAAGTTTTTCTTCTTTCAATGTGCATTTCCATTCCATTTCCCATATTAAATACATCTGATGATATTAATCCTGGAAATGATTGAGTTTCTGTATCATCCGAATAGAGATTGAATGAAAATATTAAAAATAATGAAATAAACTTTTTTATAAACATAATTTATATCCTCCTTATATATCAGTATTAAATATATTTAAATTTAATTCTACATATATATGTGTATAAATTATTTATATATTTTTTTAAATCTTTGTAACGTAATTTAATTATTTATACTATTATAAAGAATCAATTAATAAGGGAGGATAATTATGGCTGAATATCAAATATTAAACTTAATGCAAGTAGGCTTTATTCAAAATGCTATGTATTTTGTTGGAATGGTTCTATTTACATGGTTAGGTTTTAGAATGGCTAATAATATTTACAACAATCCTGATGCAAATATGCTAGCAAAAGTTTTTACATCAGTATTTTGTATATTTGTTGCAGCTTTTATGTTTGGAGTAAATCAAATAGGTGCTTCTATTTTAGAATCCGCCGTAACTCAATTAAATGAAATTGGGGCAGCGTCAGGTGAAAGAATGGCTGAATACCTTGATTTTCCACTTGTTGTTGGATCACCGCTTCAAACAGCATTTGTTTTATTTATTCTTGCGTTTCAGTTAGCAATAACTTGGTCAAGTAAATAGTACAAAAATATGGGGCCATTTGGCCCCTTTTTATATGATCAAAGATAGGAAAGTAAGTCAGCTTCTTTGTATATTAATTTATTTTTTATCTTTTTATGTATCATATATTCTTTTACCAAATTCATTAGATTTTATTTGGTTAAAAATCACAATCTGGCATGTTTATGCAACAATTTTTATATATATTGGGAGTGTAATACTCAAAAATTCAAGTCTATATGACCCTTTTTGGTCAGTCGCCCCAGTTCCCATAGTTATATATTTAGCATTGAATTCAGAAAATTCTTTGTTGTTAAAACTCTTAGTTACTTTACCAATAATATTTTGGGCAGCTAGATTAACTAGAAATTGGCTTATAAGTTGGAGAGGATTTGAGCATGAAGATTTTAGATATATAGATTTAAAAAATACAAATAAATTTCAAGCTGAGTTCAATAATTTTTTTGGTATACATCTATTCCCAACATTCATTGTAAATATTTGTTTATATCCACTTATCTATATATTCACTTATGATGTAGAGGTAACGATAAGCTTATACTTTGCATCTATTTTTACATTTCTTGCAGTAGTACTTGAGACTGTAGCTGACGAACAAATGAGAGGGTTCAGACAAAATCCAGAAAATAAAGGTAAAACTATGAAATACAAGTTATGGAAATATTCTAGACATCCAAATTATCTAGGAGAGATTGGGTTTTGGTTTGGTATATTTTTTATGAGTATGAGTTCAGAGTTTGCACCATTCTGGCTAATAATTTGCCCACTAGCTATGTTAGCATTATTTGTCTTTGCATCATGTCCAATGATGGATGAAAGGAGTCTTAAAAATAGATTGGACTATAAGGAGTATATGGAAAAGACATCTCAATTATTTTTAATGCCACCAAAAAACTAAATTTGAGATGAATTAAAATATATGTAATATTATTAAACATGAACGATACAAATTATGTCCAAAAATTTATTTGGATTTCAGAAAGAGTCTTATTATTTTTAATTGCCTTAGCTACTATATTTGCAACAACTTCTGAAATTATAAGAATGATTGATGTAAAAATTGTAAATCTGAGTGATTTATTTTTATTATTTATTTATGCTGAGGTGCTTGGAATGGTTGCTTCATTTTATGCTAATAACAGAATACCTGTAACTCTTCCACTTATCATTGCAATGACTGCTTTAACAAGAATGATTATTCTTCAAAGCAAAGATGTTAATGCTATAAATATAATTTATGAAGCAGCAGGCATACTTATATTAGCAATTTCTGCCTATATCATGACTCTTAAAGATAAAATTAGTTTAAAAAAACTAATGCTAAGAGAAAAGTTAGAAGATTCTGAAAAAGGTTAGCTATCTTTTCCTAAAACTTTAATTCTCTCATTGAATCACAAATCGAATTGAAGTCTTTAATAATTTCATTAATGATTTGTTTTACTGGTTTTATTTCATTTATTAATCCTGATGATTGACCAGATAAAGCCGGAGCTGCCTCCATATCACCACCAAAATATAAATCTTTAATATTTATAAGTGCAGTCATATCCATCTCGCCTTTATCATTAATTTCTTTAGTTAAGTGTGATTTAAGCGCCCTAATTACTGGTTTTGATTTTTTATTTAATATATATGTGCCATCAATACCTGAATCAATAATTTTATTTTTAAAGTTATCATGAACTGGACTTTCTAAACTTGAGACAAATCTTGTTCCCATTTGAATGCCCTCCGCTCCTGCAGCAAATACAGCGGCCATTCCAGCACCATCTGCAATACCACCAGCAGCAATTATTGGCAAATCTAAATTTTGTCTTATAGATTGAATGAGAACTAAAAGACCAACTTCAATAGGACTTTTAAATCCACCTCCTTCAGTACCCTCAACGACAAGACCATCAACACCAGCATCTGCTGCTTTAATCGCACCATCAAGACTAGGGACAGCATGATATACAGTTATTCCTGCATCTTTCAATATACCAACATATTTTGTAGGGTCACCAGCAGAAGTTGTTACAAATTTAACACCCGACTCGACACAAAAATTAACCATTGAGTCATCTTTTAAAAATAATAAAGGTAAATTAACACCAAATGGTTTATTAGTTAGGTCTGACATCATTTGAATTTCTTTTTTACAATTATCGATTTCGCCAGATGAAGTTTCTATTATTCCCATCCCACCTGCTTCACATACTGCCGAGGCAAGTTGGCTTCTTGCAATCCAACCCATTGGAGCTTGGATAATTGGATATTTAGATCCTGTATGTGCAGTAACTCTATTCATTAAGTAATTGTATATTTAAATTTATAAAATAGAATTCTTATCTAGAACTTTCTTTTCAACAGTAAATCCCTCAGGCTTTTCATTAATAAAATCTATTATTAATTGAGCATATTCAGGTCCTGCTTCTTCTTGTACAAAATGTCCAGGACCACTTATGACAATTTCTTGTGCGGTAGGTATTCTTTTTAAAAGCTCAACTAATTCAGGATTATTACCAGTAACAGGGTCATTATCTGAATTGGCGATTAAGAAAGGTTTGTTCCATTTTTCAAGTACATCTCTGTATGCCATTTCATTTTTTCTAATTTCGCTTGGAATTAAATATGGAAAAATCTGTGCTCCTGCTTTAAATGAAGCATTTGGATATGGAGCTTCGTAAGCAAGTCTTTCTTCATCAGTTACTGACCCAAGAATCTGCATAATTCCACCAACATCAATATTATCTGTGTAAGTTGAGTATCGAATCCAATTTGTAAAACCATCACCACCAATAAATTCTTCCCAAGTTGCTGGTCCTTGAAGCCATATCGTAAATTTAAATATTGGCCATATTATGTAGCCTCTCAAGTCATTCAAAAAACCTCTTCCAGTTGCAGGCAAACTTGTATTGGTTGCAATAACTCTATCGAATCTATTTGGTTCTTCTGCTAATACTCGAAATCCAACTGGTCCACCCCAATCATGAAAATGTGCGGTAATATTTTTTAAATCAAGTTCTACAATTAATTGAGTCATCTTTTCAACATGCATTAGATGTGAATAATCATCTGTTGATATATATTTATCAGATTTACCAAATCCAACCATATCTGGCGCAATAACTCTAAATCCTTCGTTTACAAGAGTTGGTATCATTTTTCTAAATAAATAACTCCATGTAGGTTCTCCATGAAGTAAATAAACAATCTGTCCATCTTTAGGTCCCTCGTCAATATAATGAATCCTTGTATCACCAATTGTTAAATAATTAGGTGTGAACGGATAATCTTTTAAGTCTTCAAATCGTTTATCAGGTGTTCTTAATATTCCAGGAGAAACTAAATTGAATCTCTCATAATTAATAGATGGTTCAGAGTTTCGAATGAATTGGAATAGTCCAATAGATATAATAAGAATAAAAAATAAAATTGAAAAAACTTTATTCATCAGCATTCTCCAGTAATATACTAAAAGATAATATATTGACGTAATATATGTCAAAGGTGTTTTAGTTATGAAAGTTGAAAACAAAGTTATGCCCAACGAAGCTCAAATAAATGGTTTCTTAGAAAATTCTGAAATTGGGCCTATATCAATGGTGAATTTGCTTAAATTTAAAGATGAAGCTAAATATGATGATGGTCGTGATAATAATCTGACCGGAGAAGAGGCATATGGTCTTTATGCTGCTGAAGTAATAAATTTAGTTGAAAAGTATGGTGGTGAATTTATTTTTGCAGGTAAAGTTAGTAGATTAATGTTAGGTGAAGTTGAAGATTTATGGGATGCTGTTGCAATTGCTAAGTATCCAAATAGAAAAGCAATGTTTGATATGACAATGGATCCAGAATATCAAAAGATTCATGTTCATAGAGATGCAGGACTAGAGGGTCAGCTCAATATAGAAACAATCTAAAAATATGAAAAAAATATTAATTATTATAAGCTTTGTGGTTTCAATATTTATTATTGGTCTTGTATCATTAAACTCTCATTCGGTTCAAGACAGAATTTTAAATATTGGTATAAAAAATATTCTTTTTAGTGCAGAACCTTTTCTTGATAAAGATGATACGTTAAAAGTTGTTATTTGTGGTTCACGATCCCCTCTACCTTCTCCTGGACGAGCTGAATCTTGTGTGCTTGTAGAAGCTGGTGATGACATTTATATTTTTGATATCGGTAATGGAAGTGTTAATAACCTTACTCAATACCAATTGCCATGGCCAAATGTAAAGGCAGTTTTAATAACACATATGCATTCAGATCATATGGCGGACTTGCCAGATGCACATCTTCAATCTTGGATTCAAGGGAGGACTGCACCATTAAAAGTTTATGGACCAGAGGGAATAAATCTTATTACTAAAGGTTTTGAGCTAGCATACTCACCGGATTATCAATATAGGAATGAACATCATGGAGATGAAATGTTACCAATGAGTATTGCAGGATTTAATGCGATCCAAATTATGGACAATCAATTAATTCCAAATGATACTCCTGGATTAGAAATATTACCTTTTGTAGTTGATCATTATCCTGTTAATTCGTCATTCGGTTTTAAAATATCTTATAAGGGAAGAACAGTTGTTATAAGTGGAGACACTATTCATGATGGAACTGTTCAAAAATATTCTAAGAATGTTGATCTTCTTGTGCATTCGGCTATATCAATAGATATTGTTGAAAGAATGAGAAAACTCGCCCCAATACCCCAATTGGACAAAATACTTCTTGATATACAGGATTATCACACGAGCATAAAGGAAGCAGGTGAAATTGCAAGAGATGCGGATGTAAAACATCTACTCATTTATCATTCCATACCAACACCTCGAAATACTTTAATGGAAAGAGTATTTTTTAGACCTATTGAAGGCATATTTGATGACTATACTCTTTCAGACGATGGAACTAGAGTTGTTATGCCTGTAGGTAATAATGAAATTGTTATTGATAAAATAAATTAATGGTACTTTTTCCTAATAAATTAAATGATGATTACAAAGGTTCTAAATTTGCGATATATGGTCTTTATCCTATTTTTGCTTTGTATATATTTAGATCACTTGTACATTTCCTCTCAGAAAATGCTGGTCTTGTTGGAATTGCAACAATAAAAGAACTTCCAATTATAGATACTATAGATCCGAATAACTTAGTTTATTTATTTGCATCGCTTTGGGGAGCTACACAGGCATCATTAACATTAGTTTTATTAATTTTATTTATTAAATATAAAAGCCTCGTACCGTTAATATATATGATATGTCTCTTAGATCATTGCTTTAGATTAATTTCAGGTTCACTTCACCCTTTAACCGATGATTACTATATAAACACACCTCCTGGGGTAATTGGGAATGTACCAATATTAATATACTTTATGATAATGTTTTATTTGTCATTAAAAAAAGGAAGAACATAATATGATTGATTTTTATTTTTCATACAGAAGTCCTTATTCATATTTAATTCTTCCAAGAATGCTTAAACTTAAGAATGAATATAAATTGGATATAAATTTTAAAATCGTTTATCCCATAGCTATAAGAATGCCTGAATGGTTTGATAACAAAAATATATTTTTCTTTATTCCATTCATTAGAGACTTTAAGAAAAAAGCAAAAAAATTAAATATGCCATTAAACATGCCAATAAAGCCTGATCCAATAAGACAGAATACATTAACTGGAAAAATAGCTGATCATCAACCTTATATATTTGATGTTTGTCATATGGGCCAGTTAATGTGTAATAGAGGTAAGGGAATAGAGTTTGCATATGAATTATCAACCTTGATATGGAGCGTTAAGAACTGGAATTCAGAAGATAAATTAAAAGATCTGCTAGCTGATTTTGGAGAAGATTTAGGTGAAGTCAGGGAATCAATAAAATCAAATGAAAAGAGTTTAATTGAGGAAATTGAAATGAATCAATTAGATCAAAAAGAAGCTGGCCATCATGGAGTTCCTTTAAATGTATATAAAGGAAAGTATTATTTTGGACAGGACGACCCATTTGAAGAATTAATCAAAGAATTAATAAACGATGGAGTGATTAAAGATTTTTAATGAAGGTACTGAGAACTCCTGATAAGTATTTCGCAAATATTAAAGGTTACCCATTCAATCCAATATACACAGATATTTTTGCAGATGATGGAACTGAAATAAGAATACATCATATCGATGAAGGTCCATCGGATGGTCCAATTTTATTAGCGATGCACGGCCAACCAGTTTGGAGTTATTTATACTCTAAAATGATACCTATCCTTAATGATTCTGGAATAAGAGTAATCGCACCCGATTTAGTTGGATATGGTAAGTCAGACAAGCCAGCCTCAAGAAATGATTATAGTTACCAGAATCAAGTTGATTGGATGAATCAATGGTTATTAAAAAATAATTTAAATGATTTAATATTTTTTGGTCAAGATTGGGGTGGATTAATCGGCCTTAGAATGATTGTTGATAACCCAGATAGATTTACAAAAATATCTATGGGTAATACCGGATTACCCTATATGCCAAATACTCCAAAGGCTGTGATCGATGAAGTGCATGAATTTAGGAAATCAAATACAAAACTTACTCCGCTTAACATGTTTAAAGAAGTAAGGAAGATGGATTCTGGTAAAACACATCCTGCATTAAAATTTATGTATTGGCAAAAATTTTGTTGGGATACGAAAAATCTTCCTGTTGGTTTATTAAATTCAACAATGATGGAAAAAAAACCAAATAATCAAATTAGAAATCATTATTTTTTTCATAAATTAGGATTATCTAAAATATCACCCTATATGAGTGATTTAATGAAAGCATATGAGGCCCCTTTCCCATCTCCTAAATATAAAATGGGATGTAGAGCTATGCCAAGTCATGTACCAATAATTCCAGATAAATCTTTAGATGCCCAAAAAAAAGCAAGAGAATTTTATAATAAAACTAATAAACCATTTTTATCTGTTTTTGCTGGCAATGATCCTGTAACTAATGATATGGAAAAGGATGTATTGAAAATGGTACCTAATGCTATAAGAGCTAAAAATATTGGTGGTGGCCATTTTTTTCAATGGACTAAACCAAAAGAATTATCTAAAGTATTAATTGATTTTATAAAGGATTAAAAATGATTGAATTATATACAGCTCCAACTCCAAACGGTCATAAAGTTTCATGCACACTCGAAGCATTGGGCATGGACTATAAAGCAATACTTGTTAATCTTTCTGAGGGTGAACAAAAGAAACCTGATTTTTTAAAAATTAGTCCTAATGGAAGAATTCCTGCAATTGTAGATACATCAAATAATCTCTCTATTTTTGAATCTGGAAATGATGGGACAGGCAAATGTATTTTTTAGGTATTTTCCTGAAAAAATACAACCTGCTATTGATAGATATCAAAATGAATCAAGAAGGTTGTTTGAAGTACTTGATACACATCTAAAAGATAATAAATGGCTTGCAGATGAATACTCAATTGCTGATATTGCAAACTGGTGTTGGGTAAGAACACATAAATGGTCTGGTGTTTCAACTGATGGATTAAAAAACTTAGAGAGATGGAAGGATGCTATGTATGAGCAACCTGGGATGCTTAAAGGTATAAAAGTGCCAATTGAAATTAAAATAGATAAAAATCTTGATGATGAGGAAAAAACAAAAGAATTTATTAAAAATGCGCAAAAAATGGTAAAAAAATAAGGAGTAACTATGATAAAACTATATTTAACACCAGGAACAAGAGCTGGTCGAGTTGCATGGCTTCTCGAAGAGCTTAAAATTGAATATGACTTAGAGGTGCTGCCTTTTACAAAAGAAGGCCTAAAATCTCCAGAACACAGATCTAGACATGCTTTAGGTAGAGTTCCAGTTATAGAAGATGGAGATATTTCGATATTTGAATCTGGAGCCATTATTCAATACATACTTGATAAATATGGTAACGGTAGACTTAAACCTGATATAAATTCTGATGAATATCCATATTATCTTCAATGGTTTCATTTCTGTGAGGGAATGGTGATGCCTCCAATGAATCAAATTGTGGTTCAAACAGTATTGCTACCACCTGATAGAAGAGATGAAACAGTTTTAAATCAAGCTAAAAATTTACTTTCAAAATCATTATCTCCAGTAAATGATTTTTTAGATGATAAAGATTACTTGATTGGTGAATTTTCAGCAGCTGATTGTATGTTAGGACATTCTTGTTATATGGCAAACAGATTGGGTTGTGTAAGTGATGAAATGACTAATGTTAAAAAATATGTTTCTAATATTGAAGCTAGAGAAGCATTTCAAAAAGCAATTAAGCTTGGTGATGAGGCTGGGAATCCCATAGGATAGAATCTAATGACAGATCCTATAAAAGTATTTGGAAATGTAGGATCTCCGTATACACAAAAAATGCTATCTCTTCTGAGGTATAGAAATATTCCTTATTCAGTTTCATGGGGAGATGTAGTTCAAAATTTATCCTTTCTTAATATTGAAGCACCCAACCCTGTTTTATTACCTACAATGGTATTTAAAGATGAAAAAGGTTTAGATATTTGTAGAACTGATACAACACCAATAATAAGATATTTAGAAGAGTTATATAAAGAAAAATCTGTAATACCCCCCTCACCCATATTATGTTTTCTTAATTATTTACTAGAATGGTATTTTAATGAAGATGCGGATAATGCAAAAAAAATGCTCGTTCTTCAACATAAAATAGATATTGATGATGACTCAATGAATCAATTTGGTGACATTATTGCAGACAGACAAATTAATAGGTTATGGGTTGTTGGTTCAAATAATGATACAGCAAAGCTCATTGATCAAAGCTACAAAAGATATTTATCTTTGATGGAACAGCATCTTAAATTTTTACCTTTTATGTTTGGACAGCGACCCTCATCATCCGATTTTGGTTTATATGGTCAACTTACCCAACTAGTTGGATTTGATCCAACACCCAGAAATATTGCATATAAACAATCACCAAGAACAGTTTCATGGGTAAATATAATGTCAGATTTATCAGGTTTACATGACAGCGGAGGTATTGGTGAATTTTTTGGTGTAAAAAATGAAGAAGCAAATAATAAAAATAAATTAAATTACTTTAAGGATCGTAATTATGGGTGGATTGATGTAGATAATATTCCTAACACATTAATCGAAATATTTTATGAAGTTGGTAAAGTTTACATACCATGTCTGATTGCTAACGCAAATGCTTATAAAAAAGGTGATGAAGTTTGGGAAACACCGATAGACGGTGAAATTTGGAAACAAAAAACATTTCCATATCAAGTAAAGTGTTTAAATTGGATTAAAGATGAATTTAATAAGTTATCACCCGATGATAAAAAAATAACATTAAATTTAATCAGTGGAAGTGGTTGTGAAAAAATTCTAGACTGATCTCTCAGATCTATAGTGATAAAAGAAAAATATTGTAGATATTGCAGTTAATATATGCCATATTCCATGCGCCTGAATTAGAGAATCTGGATCGCAAACACCATTAGTTAAAATATCGGGATTTAAAGTTGCATTACCCTGTAACCAGATATAAAAAGCAGCCATATAAGCTA
>LULK01000555.1_pt1 | contig 17620 bp, 7 predicted proteins | sample 728181 | NCBI WGS metagenome assembly LULK01 (sample SAMN03860291, study PRJNA289734) | marine metagenome | biome: seawater column; feature: ocean; material: water; isolation source: Red Sea water column Station 169 - depth 10m | place: Saudi Arabia: Red Sea | collected 2011-10-15 | depth 10 m | reverse complement strand
ACCTCAATAACCGTAAGAACCAGAAGATGGGGGACTAGATGAAGAACTAGAGGATCCAGATCCTTGTGATGAAGATCCACCCATATTTATATTCGATGTTCCCATTCTTTGAGAACTTTGTCTTGTTTGCTCTCTTCTTTGTTTTCCTCCACCAGGTCTTAAATATTCTTCATAATATTTTTCTGCTGTTTCCGGTCGAAGTAATTCCTCATCATTAGTTCCTCTAGTTTCAACAAACTTACAACGGGTTCCTTCACCTTTAAAGTCACCAATGTAATAATTTAAACACTTGTATCGTTCGGTTTGGAAAGTGTATCCTTCAAAAGTTTCACAACATCCAGTGGTAGTATACGATATAAGTTGATTTGGATTGGGTGTAGTTTGACCTAATCTTGCTGAACCGGGAACAGAGGCTCCGCTTGCCGGATCGGATGCAGGTAAAGAACCACCTAAAGGAAGTCTTCTATGATCTCGGTGTGTAAATCCAGCATCAAAAATATTTCTTTCAGCAGTTATTCCACCTTGGAGGGGATATATGATGTGATTTTTATTTATTTCTGGATTTGCACTTTCTTCTCCACTGTTAAACACATATGGAATATACCAAAGTCTTGCATGAGAATCAATAAATCCATTACTAGAGAATGTAGGATGCTGACAATCGGCACGAACAAGTCGAATTGGTCTAACTTTTGCAGTGTCACTTGCCTTTGAAAGTTTTCGACTAGAAAATCCTGCTGCTGGGTTTTCATTATTCACTCCGTCTGGGAATGTCATTGCCCATGCCTTTGTCATGTGTCCGACGATCTCATCACCACTTCCGGATCGAATTCTACTATCCGACCGGGGGACTTGTGTTCCGACATATGGAGCAAGCCCAGTCGCACCCCCAGTTGCTGCAAAGGTTCCACCACCACCTTGACCATCAAAGGTGGCACCTGTTGTTCCCTGAAACAAAAGACCCTCAGGATTTTTAAGATGCTCCACCTCTGGTTCATTCATCTTTTTATAAATTTCTTGAGCCATTTTCACAAGTCTCTTGTAACGCTCTATGTCGCCGCTAGGACCTCCTGCTGATCCATCAGTAAAGATTCCTCTCTTAAGGCTACTCCATTCATGACCTTTTAATTGAAGATCGGCCATATTAGTTCCACTATTTACTTTGTAGTTAATATTAGCCATTTCACTTAAGAGAGTATTTTCTCCTCGTCTAACACCCTCTTCTTTAATAAAATCATCAAATCCACGAACTTCACCAGTATTAGGATCAAAAAGATCGTCTGCATATTCGTCCAACTTATTGTTGACAAAAGTGTTCCACTCTGATGGTTTATGTAATTTATTTGAAAAATCAAACGCTCCCATTGAAGTCCAATATTCACCCACAATCAAATCTGCTCCCGGAATTTCGGCAAGAATTTCATTCAAACCTTCAAGAGCAACTTTCCTTGCGATGTATGCCATTTCGTCTGGACTCGGAAGATACCACTGAGACATAAATGGTGGGTTAGGGTAATGTAGGTTTGTTTCTGGATCACAATATTGATCTGGACAAGGTTGTGCCTCACTCGTTTCTCTATCTGGACTGGTTAAACGATCATCAAACTTGGTTCGGATCGCATGAACAGAAGAAAGTCTCGCATCTTGTTCAGCCGCTTCGCTATCCAATCCTTGAATTTTACCAAACCAATATTCTCCATGATAGGTGGGTGAATTAAAATATTCCTCTGGTGAGTCAATCATTGCTCCAGTAAAGGACAAGCCTAATGCAAACTCCACAGAAGTTCCTTTTGGAATATGTTGTTTAGCAGCATCGTCGTTATGGTATGGTTTGAATGACCAACTCGGCCAATCTTTCCAATATGCTCCTGCACCATTATACTCGTAATGAAAATCTCTTATAGGACCACCGGGGAATGGACCAGTGATGCCATAGAAATCTGGATCGGTTGGTGAACCTCTGGATTGACGATACTCAGGTGTTCCCCCTTTACCTATAACTGTTGATGAAAATTCAGCCTCCCTCAAGGGGTAATTTATGTCATACTCTGGAAGTGGTGTTTCTAAATCATAGCCCATGTTTGAGGCAATTTGTGTTGATATTCCAAACGCAAATCTATTTGTTGAATTATCACAACCAACCATGTTCCCATTTGAAGTAACAGAGACATCTGTATTTTCGCATCCACATGAGAAACCATTTCTTAGGTTACTACAATAGGCATAATTAAAACCATCTGGTGTAATATGATCGTAAGTTCCATTACAATTTTCACTACCAGAATTAGGACTACATGTGTAATATCCGTGATTAAGAGCGTGTGCCATTCGGATAGTGTTATAAAGTCCCCAGTTTCTGTGATAAAGCCCATTCCAATCTGGACCATATCTCACTCTTCGCTGTCGTCCACCCGCATTAAAGTAATTTGGTTTCCAAGTTGAATTTGGATGTATATCATATTCAAAGTCGGTTGAATATTTTGTAAATAGTTTTTCTATCGCAGTTGTTTTACCCACTGTTTTAGAAAAATCATAACCAATTGGATCGCCGTATTCTTCAGGTAAATCCTCTGTGAAATATCCAAATGCAAGTTGATTTCTTGCTCTTTGCCAAGTTGTGCAAGAATCACGGGACATTTCAAGTGAAGCAGTTGGCTCAAAATTATTATAACTCTGCCAACGGTAAAGAGATTGATATATCTCGTCCGTTTCAAATGTATCACCATACATGTATGGTCCACGCCATTGGTGCCGAGATCCGATTTTTCTGGGTTCCTTGGCATATGCGCCATACTCATTCCACGATCTTTGCCGATACTCAGCAAACATTGGACTATTTGAATCATAACGATTCCGAACGTCGGTACTAGCAAACCAAGTAGGATCATTAGTCAGCGACGGGGAAAAGCCAAGGGCACCAGAATCAGCAAAATTGTAAGAAGTGTATAAATAGTACGCTTGTCTGTGATCCGCTAAACTAGGCCACCCAGACTGCCACCAAGCATTTTCGGTGTTTGTTTTTCTCCAGTGTCCTTCTTTTGTTCTAAAAATTCCTCTTACCCAACCATTTCCAGCGAATTTATGAACAAGCGGAACCTCAGAATCAGGACCATCTGATTCCTGATATTCAAGTAAATCTATATCCAAATAATTTTGTTGGTTTACATTTTCATTGGATTTAATCGGTGCGTTGATATCTGTTATGGGTCCAAAATTTGATCCGGTTAATCCCCATTTAAACTGATCGGATCCATCATCTAATTTTGCATCGTTAAGAGAAACAACTATGAACCAAGAATCAGTTGAAACGCTATCGTCTCCGCTAATATCGAACGGGGAGTTGGGATTCTGACCAGGTTGAACTTGACCTTCATATGCCTGCGAAATCTCAGATTCAAGCCAATAACGATAATCATATTGATCATTAAAACCATAACCGTGGTAATCATAAGTTGTTCGATAAAAACTGGACGAGACTGTTTGATTGTCAAGAGTCAATAGACTTGAGGGCCAAGAGATGGGTCGCATTTCTCTTTTTGTGAAGTGATAAACTAGGTCTTCTCTGGTTAAGGGAATATCCCCTGAAGATGAGCCCTGTCCATAACCACCCGGAATTTTTAAGAGTGGGTAGTATGGGAAATAATTATTATAATGACCATATCCCGGAATAAACCAACGCCACCCGCCAACATAATATGAATCATACAGTCGTCCTTCAAACGCACCCCGCTGCCCTGCGACAGCAACATTTATTTTGTCTTCAGTGGTTGGTGGGGTTAGACTCTCTAAATCATACAGAGTAGTTCTTACATCGTTGCCAATGACATATATGTAACCCTCATCGTTGGTATCATACACATACAGACCGTTGGAGTTGGAAAGTTTAGTGTGTGATCCATGTGGACAGCCATTCCGGTTGAATCCTAGTTGTTCACTTAGCGGTATTCCGGGATAGGCATATGGATCTGGGTCTTCACATCTAACGAGAGGTATGGGGTTTTTAGCATACACAGTTCCCTCTGCATCATGTCCCCATGTGAGATTTGAGGCCATCCATGATCGTTTAGATTCTAACGCTGTAATATTAAATGTCTGTAGACCAACATCACGAGCGTTGATACCAAATCCTGCGTTTCCTAATACAACAGATCCGACAGGATTGAAAAGACCAGTTACTACACCTCCACCATATTCTGCTCCAGTTTGAAATTTTGGTCGAATTGATGGGTGATTATAGAAATCGCAAAGTTGATCTGTATCTGGAAGTGTTGGGCATGTTACAGTTTTACAGTTAGAGCCAAGTCCAGCATATTTAGAGCCAACCGCAAGACAATCATCTCCGGTCACTCCATCAACACAAACTCCAAAAGTGCAACACGATCCAGTTCCGCCACTACATAAAGTGTCAAAACATTTAATACCTTTTCCTCTGAAAAATCCACCGATTTGTTGACAAAGGTATTGATTTGTTTCAGTGCATCTTCCGTTACCGTCACAGCACGCACCAACATCAAAAACAGAATCAATACAATTTACCCTATCACACCCGGTCGCATCGGCTGGTTCATCTGGATCTGGAACAAAGAAATCATTAAACGCCGTAAATGAGGAATAGGTTTCATAATCACCAAATCCGAGTGCAAGACACTGATCTGGAGACAAATTGTCAATACATCTTAAAACATCTGGAGAGCCTAAGTTGTATCTAAAAGGCAGTTCTTCTCCGGGGAGATTGTCAGAACCTGTTTCATCTACAAAATTTCCATCAAGAGTGCCGGGATCTATTCCACCCTGATAAACACAACAAGGACCGAGAGCATCTAAATTGTAAGCACCATTTACTGTTCCACAGACTCTAAGTCGATCAAGTCCCGTGAATCCATAAAATTCAGAAATATAATCGGGAACGAAAAAGCCGGGACAATTTTCATATGTGGTGAACACTGGGTTGCCATTTCCAAGACAACAAACTCCCTCTTCTCCAAACTCCGGAGTTACCACTCCGGCGGATTTATTACACGCATGTGTTTCATCGTATGATTTTAAAGATGATCCATTATCGTCCCAATAAACCAAATTACCATACCAAGTGTTATCAATTGATATGAATGTAAATATATCTCGTGTTCCACTAAAACAAGGTTTGCGAATAAATGGAAATTTTACAAGTGAATTTGTAGAGGTGAACCTGTCAATGTTTGCAGGTGTTCCAGTCGCACCCTCAACGACTAAGAAAAATGCTGCTGATTTTCCAATCGGAGGTGATGATATGTTCACCGTCACTGGTGTGGGTTTATCAAAGCCCATCTCTTTTGTTTGAATTATAAATGCTTTCCCGTCTTTCCAATCTATTTCCGCTTTTACACCAGCCGTTCCACCGATAGTTATGCCAGTTAAACTTGAATCGGCGGTTCCTAATAAAATACTTGGTTCGAGGACAGAGGAAACTCTAAGTCCCTCAATTTCGTGACGAAGAAGTTGTTCCGAAGCAATAGGACCAGTAACACCTTTGAATAAGCCAGAGTTGTCGGCCCTAACGAGTTGTCCAACGGTTGCATCAACATTAAGATATCCTGTTCCAGAAATATCATAGTTGATGACTATTTCATCACCTTGATCTCCAATGTTTAAAAGTCCAGAACCACCAATGCCAATTGTTCTAACATCTATGGTGTTTGTTCCAGCGTTAGCACCCAGAGTGAATCCGTCTCCAAAATTTTGAACCGCTAAATCTTGAACAACTATTGTTCCGGTGTTTCCTAAAATTTTATCTCCGTTAACACCACCTGTAATTGCTGTAATCGAAGAAGATTCAAATGTTACTCCGTCATACAGAACATTGAAAGTTATACCAGCAGCCGTCTGCTGAAACGAATCAAACCTTGCACCAGTAATACCAGTAGCCCCTGTTGGACCTATCTGTTGTGGACCCGTTGGGCCTGTCGGTCCCGTTGGGCCAGTTGGGCCAGTTGGGCCCGTACCTGTTGGTCTAAATTTACTACTTCCAATGTATATCGGCATTATGAAATTCCAAGTTTATTTTTGATGTTTGTTACCTCTGTATTTAGGGTGTTTACTGCATCATTTAAATCATCATTTTCGGCTGCGGAAGCGGTTTGTGTTGTTAATTTATTCGTAACTTCTAACTCTCTGACTGTTACCTTTTCTGGAATGGTAACACCACGAATGTTCTTAACTTTCATGTATGTTTTTACTTCGACAGTTTTTGCATCACCGTCAACATCAAATCTAAACTCGGTTGGACTTGTAACTCTTGGAATGGTAAAACTCTCAACAACAGAAGATGAAATGGTATAACTTCTTCCATTAATTTTTAGTGACTTGGAGGTATCAACTTCTGTTCCTCCACCCGATCTCTCGACCGTTATTTTGTTATTAACGGAATCAACAGAGATAATTCTTGCATTGTATGTGTTTGCTCTTGCCGTTATTTGTGTTGCATTTCCACCAGAAAGTGTGGACGAAATTTTGGTCGAACTGTCCAGTGTAATAACCTCGGTGAATCCATATGTCTTACCAAAATACGCATAAGCATCTGGGTATTCTGTAATCTTGAGAGATTGTGATTTACTTGAGACTTCAATAAAGTTTGGTGGAATCACAGAATCGGCTCCATCAACAACATTTAACACGGTTCCGATCAGTGAATCCGAATTGTCGTTTGATGCAAGTTCACCACCAACAGAGTAACCGATGTAATTTAAAACAACGGCATTGTTCGTACCATCATCCATTTTCTGAAGAATTGGTTTGATAACTTCTGTTTCGTTAAACGGTGCTAGGTTTTGAACCCCACCCGTTGCAGTGGGACTCAAGAAGAAAATGTCATTACCACCGGATGCTCCGTCTGGAGTTCCGGCAGGTGTAACGTCAACGAAATTTGCGTTAGGAAATTCAATCTGTCCAAAAATGACAACGTTCATGCTATCACTGTCAATTGATTCAACAACACCAACAACTTCTGCGTTTTCTGGGGTATCTGCTTTCGCTCGAACGTATTGTTTATTCGAAGAATCTGTAACATCATAACGAATAACATCACCCGCAACAATATCAGAACTAATGGTATAATCTGAACTTGTTAAAGGGATTGTCGCTAAAATTCTTGAACCGATACTGTTAAGATTAACAGAGGTTACTGAGGACATGATGTTAGAACTAGAAGAGCAACTTGGCATAGTTTACCTCATGTGTTGATGGTTACATTTGAAATATTGTTATTAAGATCGGCATCTGAAACGTAATGAACAGAAATTCTGTCGAAGTCAACAAAGCCTGTTATTGGATCCACTATAAATCCATCACGGGTTGATCTGTTTACTTCAATTGTTGTTTGTCCAACCGGAGCAGATCGAACCTTTAGGTCTTTACCTGTTGATCCCGTTGTTAAACTTAAATCGTCCCCGTAACTTCTGTTGAATGCGTCAGCAGTGTCTCCGGAGTGTGGTGAGAATAGTGTCACCGTGTTTGGTGTTTCACGCATTCGCACTGGATATCTGTAGTAGTGATCATTCTCTGATGGTATCGCTGAAAAGTTAACAGAGGTCGCATCTGGAACTTTGTTAAGTGTAGTGACTGTTCTTGTCGATACATCAGGAGCATAACTTCGTTGATAGTATCTCGCACACAATTCATATTCACTTTCGATGGTTCGTGGTTCAACTGGTGTCGAAGCACTACCACGCTCAAGTTTGAATTGTGCAAAGTCAACGTTACCAGTTGCGTGTGTGATATCCAACCCAACCGCAAAGTAGTGATCTCCACTTGGTGTTGCGGTCAACTCAGGAACACTGAAGAGAGTAATGAATTTTCTCCAGTCGGTTGACAACTCAATGGTTGATAAGTTTGTTTTTGTTTCCGTGCTACTACCATCGGTGTTTTGCTTGATAAACACGGTAGCAGTTTGACCGGAACTTGCTGCTTTTGCATAGAAACCGAGAGCCATGTTCTCACCTCTAAATGAGGCAGAATCTTCAGTTCTGTGTTCAAACTGAATGATGTCTCCAAAGGTATTGCCAGGGATGTTTGTGTTAAACCGAGTGTAGTAAAGTGGATTACCTTCGACTTCACCTTGTGTTGTTGTAAAGTTTTGTCGTTGGAAACTCAAAGTGCCACTTGAAGTATTTCCACTGTTGTTGAGACGAACCCATCTATCTGCAAAATACACACTACCAGTTCCAGTGTATGATGTCGAAACACCCTGATCTCTTTGCCAGATAGACATGGATCCATTTACAAGTAAGTTATCGTTTACATAAGAAACACCACCCGTGGATGCCGTGGTTCCTCCCACATTTGGAAAAGCGTTTCTTGCGTACTGTGCTTGTCCACCAGTTCCACCGTTAAAGTTATTTGCCGCACCAAGCGTTGGGTTAAATACCAAAATTGTATCACTACCAAATGCTGCACCCACAGCGACGATGGGACCAGTGGTTACATCACTTGACAATTCACTGTCTGCGTTCACACGCAAAGGTCCTGTTTTATTTACCGGACTGTCGCTAATAAAACCAGAGGTTACAACTTTTATAACGGTTGATGATGGCTCAGCAACAACAATGCCAACGATACTCTCAGTGTTGTTTAATTCTGTGAGTTTATAATCTCCATCATAAGAAATAACTTTACCAACGGTGAACGTATCAAATACACTTTGTGCTAACCCAGAGGCTGTTGTTGTTAAAAAGAACGCATTGTTGTCTGCTTGAGTGTCACCCGTTCCACCAGTTCCAGTAAGAAGTTGTCCTCTATAATTGTAGAAAATTCCAGAGGTTGCTCCTGTTGCAAGGAACACTGGTTTTGAAACTTGTCCGATAATATTTGGCTCTTGGTTCGTAAGTCTGCCTGGATTGTCTGGATCAAGGAAGTGAATGCACCCAGCGGACAGTCCGCCATTAGCGATATTCAAAGTATTCGCACCAACGAAACCATGAGTCGTAACAGAAACAAGATTATTATTTTCACCGTTTACAATACCGAGAACTTCTGCATTTGTAGCAGAGTCGGCAGAGGCAAGAGTAAGACCATTGAGATCAGCGTCGAATCGAACAAGATCACCCGCCGTCAAACCAGCGGTTGCTCCGCTAAAGCCGATGCTGACAGTTTTGACACCACCAAATGCTTGAGAGAAGTCATAATTTAAAGTTCCGTTAATGCTAACATCACCGTTAAATGTGACACCTTTAGCGACAGTGCCGCTCATCTCAACAAAAATATCACCTGCTGTGATTGTCGTTGGTGTAGGAGATCCCGCCTCAGTGATTGTAGTGGTTCCGACAACGACATTAATGCCGTCTCCAGAGATACCATCGTAAAGACGCATCCGGTTTAATTTTCCAATTATATCAGTGTTTGTTTTTGATGCCCACTCAAAAAAGGTGGTATTGGCATCAAGATCACTGATATCAAAATCGTTGTCTTCTACTCCCATGTTTACCTCAAGTAATGTTTGCGATTAATAGATTATTCATGTATCTAATCTTTTTATTTATGTGATCTATGTAGAAAACTGGCTCAAAGTTTGAAATATCGCTTTCGCTATCTGCGACTTCAAAATCCGCTCCAGTGAACGTAATTTGCATTCTAAATGTTCCTCTAAAATTAGAATTTGCCGATCTTAATGATAAGTCGTCTTGATCTGTGACTTCGGTTTGAGAAACTTTTAGTCCGACATAAGTTGTTCCCGTATCTCTCTTTGGTATAAACAATTCAAAGTTTTCTTTCGCAGAAAGTTTGTATGAAAGAGAAACTGGATATGAAAATCCATTGTCGAGATTCCCAAGTGATCTGGTTTTGGTAACATAATCCATCTCGTTGAAAGTTACCTTAATTTCGTCGGTGAAGTTTTCAAACTTAATAGGATTTTCTAGTGTGAAAATTTTGCTGTCGTTCAAACCAAAAGCATATCCAAGTGGATGTTTGTTTGGATATTTTGGAGTCGCACCATTCCAGAAAGAGGACGCAACATTATTACCTTGAGTGGGATCTCTAAAATATTGCCAACTATTTTGTGCGTCACCGAGGAGACTCATACCCTTTCTCATGTTTTCCTGAAAGAGATTCAAACTTTCGGCAGTTATCATTTGATCTTGACCTAAAGCAAAGTATGTGTAATTTTTTTCACCAACATCATTGTCTTGGGAATAAATTCCATAACGATCCGATTGTGGCTCATTTCTCAGTGCTTCTTCGTAATCACCATGATACTGCTGATTGATCGCATCCAAACCGTTCGGCATATAATATGTAACGCCGTTTAAGACATGGGTGTGATAACCAATTTTTCCCTCTGCTGCTTCATTTGGTGTTCTTGCCACGCTTGGTGTTGGTGACGCCGCTTTTGCAAATTCTGGTGTGGTGTAGAGTGGGAAGAATCCAAGGACTGAAAAAGGTCCACCTGATCTCTCCTCTGGAGGAACATTAGTATCTCTAGCCTGAAATGAGGGGGGAATATATGGATTAGTATCAGGAGGCTCACCACCCGGACAAAAACGTTTGTATGGATGCTTTGGTGGAAGTTTATCTTGCATATCGTATTTGCAAGCCATGTATCCTTCTATTTTTTGAACAACATCATCTGGTATTATGGCAATGGGATCATATTCTTCATCTATGATCTCTACATCTTTTGCTTTTATCATGATGAGTTCTGAAATTACAAATGTAGAGTAGTCTGCAAGTTCGAGATCCAGTTCGTCGGGTGGTGATGCGAAAATTATTCTTTTTCCCATGTAGGTTGGATTTAACTCAAAAACTTCATAATCAGGACCGACATATAGACCCGTTGGATTTACCTGATTAATCACAAGTGGGTCTAAACCTTTCTCCTCTGCTATGGCATTGATTGGAAGAACTGAACCACGAGTGCCATCATATAAAGCATAAATTCTATGATCTCGAAAAGAAGTTCTTGGTGGTAAACCTAATTCTGGCAGTGAAAGATAACCACTAGAGAGACGCAAAAAAGTTCCGAACATATGCGGCTCAAAATCCATAACGTTACCAGCGGTAATTTCAAGTGAGCCAACATCACCACCGCCGGGATAAATTATATCTGGGATTCCATCGTTGTCGCTGTCTAAAAATTCAGCACCGACATAGCCGGAGTATCTTATTTCTTGAATACCGAGGGGTTGACCATCATAGGTTGTTTGAAATTCAACATCATTAAATGACGGTAAAAATGCTTGCCCCGGAGGATATGCGTAATAATAAGCAGAAAACTTGTAGGATGCTGCGGTGCCGAATCCTTTATTGTGTAAAATTGCATATCTATCTTCACCCGCTGTGTAAAGTGCTCCATATCTTCCATTGAAATTAGAGAGTCCAATGGGCCAATCATTAAAATTATATGGATCCAGATTCGGCCAGTTCGGATATGCTTCTCTCATTGTTTGCGGTATTAAATCATCTGGCGGAGCGTCTGGATTGGTGCCTGCGCCTTGACAACCTGTGGTTACTCCACATGCTGCACTATATTTAATCGCTTTATTATAAGGACTGTTCATCACTGCATACATGAGAACATCTTTACCCTTATTAATATTAAAAAAGGTTTTTCCAAAAAAATCTTCGACGGAAAGAAACTGCTTTAATCTTTGATCAAAAAAGAGTGCTTTTCTCTGGTGGAGGACCGGGAAGGAAGTTAACTCCTGCGTCTGGATCTCTCCAAGATCCGTCACTCTCATCAAAGTCGTCTGGTGTAAGATGAAGAACATTATAGTCTCTTCTCAAGTCATCGGGATTCCACAGTCTCCCTGAAAGGCCTGGAGGTAGTCCACCCAAATAACTTTGAGAAAAGAGATAGTCTCCCTGATCTGGGTTTCCCTCACCACCGATACTTTCGGGGACATATTTTGTATACTCACAAACCATTAAACATAACTTCCAAAACCACCAAGCCCAGTGGTAGATTTAACATACACAGGAAGACCGTTTAAATATCTAACTTTTTTCTGTTCGTGATCTATGTAAAGGACAACACAGTTTTGAGGATATGACACTGGACTACCACCACCAAAAACTCCTGCGGGGAAGTCTGTGGTGACAACTCTGTTAAAATTAAATTTAACTCGTCTTGCACCAGCGGCAACATCGTTCGTAAATCCAGATGAATTATCATTCAGTGATGGATCAGTCAACGCTGTTTCACCTGTAAATTGAGATGGAGAAATATATGATTGAGTCATGGAAAATCCGACATAAGTTTTTCCAACTTCTCGTTTTTCAATTTCTGCAACATTCGTTCCGGGCACTGGTTCATAATAAATCGCATATCTAAAACCATTATCAACTGCTTCGTTTCCTGTTGTAACTGATGCGTGGTAAAAACCCTCTTTTAGTTCAACTGATATGGTTTCACCCTGATCAATAACATCAACAAGTTCAGGTATTTGATTAATTGGTGCGGGAATAGATTCTGGCCCAATTGCTCCCGCATCAAGCAATACACCATAAGCCACTTGATCATAAGGAACAATGGGTGTCGCTCCATCCCAGAAAGGTCCGGCATATGACGATAAATCACCCTCGTCAAAATAGGTGTTTGGCGCTCCACTAAACGCATTCCATCCGTTCGTAATGAAAGCAATAATTGAAAACTCTAGGTAAAAGTATTCTTGAATCTCGTTTAGTTCTGCTGCTTGCAAGGGATAGCCGGGTCTAAAAGCAACATACTTGTAGTTTTTGGCATCATCAAACGCATCCAACATATGCTCAACGACTCTTGAGTTATATGGTGAAACCGAGAGTGGAGTTCTTGGTTCATCGTCAGATATTTTAAATGGAAAAATATTTCTTGGCATTTGTTACCTCAATAGTTACCTAAAGTGTATAGGAAAGAAAATGAAACCTCTCTCGGTTGTGTCGTCACGGTTATATCAGTTGAGTTTGAGGAAACCACTTTTCCTGTAAACTTTTTAACTGTCGGAGATGATAGGATACTGGTAAAATCATATTCCTCGGAAATATCAGTATTATTTCCAATAACGTCTCCGGAGACAAAAGGGACCTCCTTTGTTGAAATTATTTCAACTTCCCCTTGGGTGCTACTGGTGGCTGTAAAAGACGAAACTCTGTTCGTTGATAAAGTTTTTAGTGACGTTGATTTAGAGGTTTGTAGTCTTGCAATATTTGTAATTTCCGATGCTGAGGCCTCTGTTTTATTTGTAAGATCATTATTTATGACAAAAGCACTACTCGTGATTGTAGGACCGGAGCCTTTTTTGGTAATTCTAATTTTGTGTAAGTTTGAAAAAGTTTCCTTTTGATCTCTGTTTGTTTGTGATCCAGCAATAAAGTTTGCCGTATCATTTACTGCTTCAACATCACGGAGCAAACCATATCGTGTGAAAGTCGTTTGATCTGTTCCAAAATCTTCACTGATTTTATCTGTGCGTACGACGATTTTTACCATGACTTTTGCCGCATTTAAAACTCTTCTTGGATCAGCAAAAAGACCTCCTTGATAATCAAGGCTAAACGTGATTCTATCTTCAAGGTCTCCCGCAGAGTCAACGCACGTTACATCGTTATAGCCCGATCCACCAGAGATAACTTTAATTCCATCGACAACATAATTTTGTCCTTTTGCGTATGTTGTCAATACAATTTTTGCTCCGGTTCCAGAAAAGGAACTTAAAGTAATTTCTGGACTTTCCTCGCTTATCGTCAAATCACTTTCAGACAGACCACTCAAATCAATGAAAGCGTTGTGAATGACACCTTCGTTTGCTTTTGCATCTCGATAAACCTCTGCTTGAAGTTTATTATTTGAGTTTGGAGAAAAGTATTTTGCATTATTTAACGCTCTTTCGTATCCAGAAAGAATCGGAATCGTTGAGGAGCAAGGACCGTTTGTTCCTGTCGGTCCTGTAGAACAGACAGTATTTTTTGTAAATGTAAACTCTCTGTTCATTTTTCGTGCTATTGTGAAGCACTTAGAACAAAGAGCGTTGTCCATGCAGAAATCAAAATCACCTTTCTTGAATACTGTGCCGGTGACAGCCTCTATTTCATTTTCTTTGTGATAAAAACAACAAGCGCCAGTTTCACCCACGTTATTGCCACAACCTCTTCTTTTTGCCTCGTCCTCAACGCTGATTGACGACGATATTGGATCATACTCATTAATATCAGGAACAGGAATGTTGTTCGAGGTTTTAAATTTTGATTTAACCAAATCTATTTTGTATAAAAATTTCCATCGGTATCCATCACTTAAAACTTGATTATCATTCGTTCTTGTCGGTTTTACCGTGGAGGAACTTAATCCATTTAAATCGGATCTATTTTTTTCATTTGATCCCATACACACATAAACTTCATTGTCATCAGTTACTGCGTAGTAGTTTCTTGCCGCACCAGTTTCACCGGCCGGAATCCCTGATGATCTATATGGGTAAAAAACTTGTCCTCTTCTCCAGTCAACTCTCTTTGCAACAACCTCAACATCACTCGATCTGACTTTCTGTAAAAAGTTTGTTGTCTCCCAAACTTGTTGATCGTCATCAATCGAATTTAATTCGTTGGTAGGTGTTTCTGTTCCACCCAAAAATAACAACCAATTGGTGTCATCACCACGGATGGTGTCATAAAGAGTTTTTGCATTATCAATACCAATTGATCTTTGTGATGTAACCATTTCAGTTCCTTATGTGCAACTAGGTGAACTAATGTTCGGAGATTGATCTGCCGGACTTAAAAAGAAAAAGTCACCAATATTTATACTACCAAAAACGGCTCCAGACCACAGGCCTGTAGTTTCATTAAACGATTCGGTTCCGTTTATCTCATCACTCCATGCAGGGTGATTGAATGATTTAAAGTCATCCCCACTTCCATCACCATCAAAATCAAATGTGCAACCACTCGATGCCGTTAATCCAACCGTATCATTAAGTCTATATCCAAAATAATTACCAAGAATAGATGTTTCTGTCGCACCAAAAGTCCCGTCAAAATCATCTGGTGGAACATACTCATCGTTTTCCTTATTGAAAATAAGTTGAAGTCCCGCTGGGTGGAACATACTATTCACGATTTCAAAAGCCTCGTCCTGCCTTTGATCTGTAATGTTTTTAACTTTTAAGAGATATGAGTAATCGTGATACCAACAGTTATCATGCAAAACTAATTTGCCTTGGCCGAATAATCCGACTCCGGTTCCAGTAAAATAAATACCATTCTGTAAATCTAAATTTGGTGCGTTGAAATCAGGGACTCCACCATCGAGTCGTAAAATATCTCTTTTAGGTTCGTATACTTCTACTTCGGGTATTTCGTTGGATCCAGCATAAATACTTTGGAACAACCATTTAATACTCTCAATGTTTGATTTTTTTGTATAAAAATTTTGTCTAATTTCTCCGAGAGTTTTTATAATATGTCTTTCGGTTCCGGTGTCTTTAATTAGAGTCGATTCATTAATTAAGCCTGGTGCATACTGAGAAACGAAACGTCTCATTATTGATTTTCTGAGAACAGGATCACCGATGAAACCAGTTGGATCTGCTCCAAATATTTGTCCAAATTCAAGACCTACTTTTTCATAATCAATGAGAATAGAAAGATATTCCGGAGAAAAATAGTATCCAGATCCGTAACCACTGGGAATGAACTCACCATCAACTGCATTAATTGGATCTATGTAATCTTGTCCAAGGTGCAACCAATCATAGTATTGACTGACTAACGAAACAAAATCAGTGAAGCCATTCAATGTTAAGTAGTTGGGTAGACTAACATTATAATATCCGATACCACCCCCACCGCTACTTAAAAGTGGTGTTGGTGCTCTAGGAAAATCCGGAAACGCTGGTGGTGGATTTTCTCTTTGTGTTTGAGAAAATCTACTACTATAGTCCCCATAAATTTCTTCAAATCTATACTCTGGATTTTTTGTCGTATTTTTTAGAACAGATCCAAACATTACTGACCCGTTATCGTAACTTCTCTTTGGACAACATTTAACACCATTTCCTGTTTGGCATTAATCGAAACTGATTCGGGTTTTGCGGTAAACGTCACTGATGTATTATCTTGAATAACACTTGGTTTAATACGGACAAGACCTGTTCTATAGTTGATGTCACCGACACCACCTCTTTGAACAATTGTTCTCACCCCACCAGAGTCTGTCGCAAGAAAAAGTGGAGAGAATCCGTATACATCTTCTTCTGCACTGGAATCAACAATATAAACATCAGAGAAATCAAATTTTGGAGATACAAAACTACTTGAGAATAGTCCTTGACCTTCAACTTGCCCGTCATTTATTTGATTCTTAAATGAAAACTGAGTTGTTCTTGATGAGTCAATCACTTGTGTTGTTGTGAGACTTGAACGTGCCTCAATAGAATCGGGTAAAATGGCAGGATCCACGTTTGAGATAGTATTCACAAACTCCGTGTATGAGAAGTCATTGTTAAATTTTTCTCCACCAAATTTAGTTTCAACCGCTTCTCGAATAGCAAATGACATTTCTGCTTCGCTTCTTTGCGTTTGTCCTGAGATGAAATTAACATTATAAGCAAGATTCAGGTTCACATTCAATGGTGGAATATATTCTGGTATGATAGAAACTGGTGCTTTTTCTTGAAGTGTATCAATTATGTTTTGAGATATATCTAAACCTCCCGTAATAACAGAAACAAAGACTCTCCCGTAATATGGGGGATCCAGTTCTTCTCCACCGAAAATGGAGATAACCTCGTTCGGTGTTGAGTCTTGAGAGATTAAATCACTAATTATCGCATAGTAGTCATCCTTGATCACGGCACGATCTTGTGCCGCAAACCATTTTGGAGCGAAGAATTTGATTAATTCTGGGTTTGGTTCATCTGAACCAAAGAAACTAGGTGCGACAACTTCCGCTGAACCAGCAGCGTCAGAGTATGAGAATGTTCTGATTTCATTTGAAATCTCACCTGACGGAATAAAGTACGAAAGTCTAATTTTATCAGTCCCAACAATTATTCTACCAACGTTATCTGTTGCAAGGTTTGGGTTTGTCCCAGCGATTGCGTCATAAACAAACTCACCGTTTCCTCTTGCCGAAAATACAATTTTTATTGAGTTGTTTAGTCTTTCGACAAAGTATACTCGACTGTCGGAGTTAATCGTCGTATTTACAAAACTTGATTTGGTGTATTCGGTGAAAGTTGTTCCACCATCTTCACTCACCTCAACGACGATTGAATTTATGTCAACTCTATCATCTGGGAGAATATATGTTTGCGTAGTTAAGTCTACTTGAGAGGTAATATCTCTGTTGAGAACCAAATCTTTTGCTTCGTGTAAAACAACGTCCTTCGCAGAATTGTTTTCATCTATTTCATACGAGTCTCTTGTATAAAAAGTATATGTGTCACCGTTATCATTAGTGCCGACAAACTTAGAATATCTCGGTAATCTTGCTGCGAGTCCCGTCATGTTCACCGACGCTTGTGATGATGTTCTACCTCCAACAGTGAATCCCAAATGTTTGGTGAGAGATATCAGTGATTCAAGTCTTTGTGCTGTATCTAAATACAACTCATTGACAATCATATTGGAATAGTAACCATAATAAAGAGTATTATATGCTAACGCATCAATGAGA
>LULK01000438.1_pt1 | contig 17657 bp, 18 predicted proteins | sample 728181 | NCBI WGS metagenome assembly LULK01 (sample SAMN03860291, study PRJNA289734) | marine metagenome | biome: seawater column; feature: ocean; material: water; isolation source: Red Sea water column Station 169 - depth 10m | place: Saudi Arabia: Red Sea | collected 2011-10-15 | depth 10 m | reverse complement strand
ACCAAAAATCGTCCCTACAGTTGTGAGCCTTTTAAAGTAATGTCCCACATTTATCTCATCAGTAACACCCATACCACCATGAAGTTGAACAGCTTGTTGACCTATAAATTTACCAGCTTTACCGACTTGATATTTTAAGCCTGATATAGCTTTTTTTGCATCAGGGGCTCCTTCTTCATGTTTCATAGTTGCCATGTAGAGGAGAGACTTGCATTGTTCATACTCCATGAACATATCCACCATTCTATGTTGCAAAACTTGGAATTTGCCTATTGGAGTACCGAATTGTTCTCTGGTTTTTGTATATTCCACTGTTGTTTTATAAAGAACCTCCATCGCGCCTACAGCCTCTGCTGAAATTGTTTAGAATCAGAATCCACTATAAATAAAGTTATACCATTTTCGTCTAATTGAGAGCTTGAAGTTCTTGCTGAGATAATGATTTTATTGGCAGAAGGACCGTTCATGACTACTGACTTGTAGCCATTCAAAATATAATTTTCACCCTCAGCTTTAGCCTCTGTGACAACATCTGATAAATTGAATCTGCTTTGTGGTTCTGCATACGCCAGAGCAAGATGCATTTCTCCTGAAATTGCAGGCTCTAGAATGGATGATTTTTGTTCATCAGAACCATGATCATCAATAAGGCTTCCGGCCATGATCATAGTTTCTAAAAATGGCTCTACTACGAGACCTTTTCCAAAAGCCTCCATAATTAGCATGGACTCAATTGCAGTCCCACCAAAACCTCCACTATCTTCAGAGACACTTATACCTAGCCAACCTAGTTCTGCAAACTTTTGCCAATTTGATTCACCAAATCCAAGATCAGAGTTAGATAAAGATTGTCTCGTTTCCCAGTCGTATTCTTTTTGAACAAACTGATCAACTTGATCTTGAATTAATGTTTGTTCTTCATTAAGAGTAAAATCCATTGTTATAACCCCAGTATTGCCTTAGAAATGACATTTCGTTGAATCTCATTACTTCCGCCATATATAGATACTTTTCTGTAGTTTAAATAATGAGGCATTACAGGCGCTGCATAGTCCGGTCCAACTGTTTCATTTGTACCAATCTCGTTCTCTAAGTAAAAGGGATGAGCATAGTAAGCTAACATTTCAACGAAAAGCTCTGAAATAGTTTGTTGTAATTCAGTGCCTTTAATTTTTAATATGGAAGATTCGGCACCAGGAGAGCCACCTTGAGACATTGCTGCAAGTGTTCGAAGCTCGGTAAACTCAGTAGCTGTAAGTTCAATTTCAGTTTCTTCAATTTTATTTCTAAACTGAACATCTTCAAGCAATGTTCCCTCACCTAATGGTATATCTGATGATAAATCTTTAAGTCTAGATAGTTCTCTTTTTAAGGCTGCAATACCCGCTATTCCACTTCTTTCATGAGCTAATAAAAATTTTGCTATATTCCATCCTTGGCCTTGCTCACCTACTAGATTTTCAGCAGGCACCTCAACGTTATCAAAGTAAACCATATTAACTTCATGCGAACCATCAATGGTTATTATTGGCTTAACCTCTATTCCAGGTGTTTTCATATCAATGAGTAGGAAACTTATTCCTTCTTGCTTGATGTCAGTAGTTTCGGTCCGCACAAGGCAAAAAATCCAATCAGCATGTTGAGCCAATGTTGTCCAAGTTTTGGCTCCGTTAACAATATACTTATCTTCTTTCAATTCTGCTTTGGTTTTTAAAGAAGCGAGATCTGATCCTGAACCCGGTTCAGAATAGCCTTGGCACCACCATACCTCACTATTTAATATAGAAGGGAGAAACTTTTCTTTCTGTTCATCGGTGCCGAATGTATAAACAACAGGTGCGCACATACCAACACCAAATGGAATAGTTGTCGGAGTATTAGCTTTTGCTAGCTCTTCTTGAAGAATATATTTCTGAGTGACAGAAAGTTCTTCCTTTTATCTTGTTTCTCTTTGATATCATCCGGATATTCAGTCTTTAAAAAGTTAACAACTTCTTCTCTAAAAGTAACATCTGCTTCTGAAAATTTTAAGTCCATTTTGTTCCTATGTAATAAAAAAAAAATAATTATACACTTCCATATATAATTTGCTTTTTTTTTAGGAAAAAACCAGTAAATAAGTGGTAGAAAAGATCACATCATCCTCGGATATTTTAAATCTGGGATTAGACCTGTCTAAAAAAAATTTAGTCATAACTAAAGATTCTCAATCGGCAGTTCAATTTGCCAATTTCTTAAATCAACCCAATGCTCTTATTCTAGAAAATTCTGAATTACTTCCTTACGACTTCTTCTCTATGGCACCAATAACAAGAGCAAGAAGAATATCTACTTTATCTGCTTATTTAAAAGAAAAAGAAATAACATTAATATCCTCAATAGCTACATTATTGTCACCGGTACCCAAACCAATTCATATCTCTCCTCTTAATAATTTGTCAGTCGGAGACCCTTTCGATCCGGAATCAGTAATAAAAGAAATAATCCTAAACGGATACACAAGAGAAGATTTTGTATCATTGCCAGGACACTATGCTTTAAGAGGATCTGTTATGGATATATTTCTCACTAGCGGGACAGAGCCTATTAGAATTGAATTCTTTAATAATCAAATTGAAAGCCTGAGAATATTTAATCCTGAATCGCAAATTACCCACGAGAAAATTAATCATATTAATTTCTTACCCTCATATGAATATCCTTTGAATGAGAATTCTGCTGAAATTTTTAAAAAAGAATGGAGAAAAAGGTTTGAACTCTTTGAAGAAGATTCAGAGTTATTTAGAAAGATAATGAACTTAAGGCATCCGGAAGGAGCTGAAATTTACTTTCCTCTATTCTATGGCACAAAATCTGATTTCATTCCATTTCTGCAATATGCCGATCAAATTTATATACAAGATAATGTAAATGAAAAAGGTCATGACTTTGAAGGACTTATCAATCAGAGATATGAAGAATACAGATATGATCAAAAGCGACCATTACTTGCACCTGAAGAATTATTTTTAAGTATGGATGAATTCAATACAAATATAAAAGATAGCCTGACTTTTGATATAGAAACAGATTATTCAGAAACAATTGAAAATGATATTCCTCAAAATGAGAGGAAAGAAAAGGCTGATATTTCTTCTTCGAAAATGCCCAATAAAGGTGATCTAGTTGTTCATCTAACACACGGTATTGGTAAATTTTTGGGACTTAAGCAATTGAAAACTTTTGTTGGTGTTAGTGATTGCTTAGAAATCCTTTATAAAGATGAAAGTAAAGTCTTTGTTCCTATAGAACATATGAATTTGATTTCGAAATACTTTGGTCCGGTTGATAGAGATATTGACTCACTTAACTCAAAAAAGTGGGAAAAAAGAAAAGATAAGGCTCTCAAGCAAACTTTTGATACTGCAGCAGAATTACTTGAAGTCCAAGCCAAAAGATATGCTGCAAATGGGTATTCGTTTGATTTATATGAAGATGAATACCTAAATTTTATTAAAAAGTTTCCTTATGAAGAAACCTATGATCAAAAAAGAACTATCGATGAAGTGTTACAGGATATGCATTCCTCAAGACCGATGGATAGATTAATTTGTGGAGAAGTAGGTTTTGGTAAAACTGAGGTTGCAATGAGGGCAGCGTTTATAAGTGCATTGAATAGCAAACAAACTTGTATCTTGGTTCCAACAACTTTACTGACATCTCAACATCTAGATAGCTTTGAGCAGAGATTCAAAGATACGGGTCTAAATATAGCTTCGTTATCTAGGAATATAACTCCAAAAGAGAAAGATAAGTTGGTTCATAGTCTAGCTTCAGGTGAGATTGATATCGTAATTGGAACTCACGCACTGCTCCAGGGAAATATAAGGTTCAAAGATCTCGGGCTCTTGATAATTGATGAAGAGCATCGATTTGGAGTTCGTCAAAAAGAAAAGATCAAATCACTTAAGGAAGAATTGGATATTTTGAGCTTATCAGCTACGCCAATTCCAAGATCATTGAATTTTGCCCTCACAGAACTTAAAGATCTATCAATTATTGCAACAGCGCCAGATGATCGCTTACCGGTTAAGACTTTTACTTATAGTTTCAATGAAAATTTAATCTTTGAAGCTATCCAAAGGGAGAATCTCCGGGGTGGTCAAGTCTATTACCTTTGTAATGATCTCTCATTAATAGAGGACAGAAAATTGAATTTAATGCAGGTGAAATAGACATACTTGTGTGCTCTACTATTATAGAGAGTGGTATTGATGTCTCAAATGCAAATACATTGATTGTGGAAGATGCTGATAAATTTGGTCTATCACAACTTCACCAACTTAGAGGTCGTGTTGGAAGAGCCGAGAGACAAGCTTATGCATATTTTTTAAGATCTAGAAATATTATCAATAAGAAGAATGCCGACAAAAGATTCGATGCCCTGATGAGCGCAGACTCTTTGTCAGCAGGATTCCTGCTAGCTCTAAAAGACCTTGAAATAAGGGGAGCTGGAGAAATCCTTGGATCAAATCAAAGTGGTGTATTTGAATCCATAGGCCTTGAGCTATATACAAGGATGATAAAGAAAGCGTCAGATTTCATTAAGAATGGAGACCTTGATTTTCAAAAACTAGACGAATTGCCAGAGATTAATCTGAATAAAAATTGTTTCATTCCTGAAAATTATCTACCGGACATAAATGTAAGATTATTAATGTACAACAAGGTTTCTTTGGCTGAGTCTTCTGCTGATTTAAAGAATATACAAATAGAGATGATCAATAGATTTGGATTATTGCCAGAGGAACTAAAAAACTTTTTCTTTCAAGCTGAATTAAGAATAATTGCCGAGAAATACTCGATTAAAAAAATAAACTTCATGGATAGCAAAATAAATATTTATTTCAAAAATAAAGATCTTGATACATCTTTTTTTAATGACGATACTTTAGAAGAGAAAATAAAAATGACTTCGGACGTGATTAAGACAATTTGCACAAATGCACCTTAAGCTAGCGATTATAGTTCTATTCATTGCAGAGAGCCTATATTCAGTTGATTTCAATGAATATTTAGAAAAGTACCTTGTCGATAAGCAGAAACTTGATCACATTAAGGTTGACTTTTTCATCATACAAAATTTGTCAATCGAAGATGAAGATCTTGAAGAAAAGTGGAAAGAATTGGACGAACTTGAGCTTTCAAATCATCTCATCAAAATCAAAACCGAACCTACGACATTTGTGACCTTTCCTGAAGAAAAATTCTCAGATGAGATAACTTTGCCCCCTTTAAAATTTAAAATTCAACCTGAACAACAGAGTCTTAGTGATGAAGTTGCAGAGGTTACGAAACCTGATCCATTTTTATATGAAAAAATTCCATTTCAAAAAGAAATGGTAGAAATTGAGAATAATTTAAATAGAAGCAGAGACTATAGAGTCATTTACTATAACTCATGGTACCAACCTGTTTTTAAAGAGAATGAAACTATACCAATATTTATAGATGCTCAAAAAAAAGACAAAAAGGTTCATGGTGAAATAAAGATTTATAAAGAAAGATTTATTCACCTGGTATCAAAATTAAGGTTCTCTCAGAAAACTGAAGAAATTGACAATTCATCAAGAACTCAAGAGATTAAAACATTTCAATCACTTATTAAGGATAAAAATGAAAAAGAAAGTAAGGGCTTTCTGAATGATAATTATTGGGTAGAAACTATCTTTAATTCTGTAAAAGTTAATCTGAAATATATTGGGGATTTTGTTTATTCATATAATGAAATTAATTCTGAAGAAATAATAGAGCTCCCTAGATTTAAATTTGTAGATTTATATGAAATTGATAAGGATGTGAAGCTTGAAGTTGATGAATTAAACTTCATCGATCACCCCTACTTCTCAATTTTAATTAAAGTTACCGAACAAACTAAATAAATTCAGATTTTTCAACTAGATTCTTTTCTAAGCTTTGAAGGATTTCTTTCTTTTCACCAGTTGCGTCAATTAGCATAGAGCGTGTCTTATCCAATGCTTTTTCAAGAGATAACCAAGGCCCTTTATCATAAAGCCTTTGGTTTACAAAATTCCTATATCTTTCCATGGTATCAGGCATCACAGAGTTAGGCTGATTCACACAAACGAGTCTCTCAGCTAATTCCTTGTAACGTGAATCCTCAAAACCATCTAAAACTTTAGAGCGCTCTTCCCAAGGGAGGGTATGAAATCTTTCCATCCATAAATCATCAGCATCAGAAGGAAATCCTGAATAAACAGTTTGTTCTAGATGTTTGGGTGGAGGATAGTTGATTTGGTTACTTGCCAAAAGTTCACTTACTCTGGTTTGCAGTTTAATATTTTCCTTAATCTTTCTTGCCCTCTCAATAAGTTGGTCATGTGATATGTCTAAGTGATTATCAATATTAGGGATATGATCTGATGGCATAACAGGTAGACTCTTATTGATTCTCACTTTCCTAATGGCTGTTCCACTATTTCCTATCTGCTCGAGCAATTCAGTATCAGTCAAATCATTAAGTTGATCTGGATCGAAATATAAATCTGCAACAGCAACTTCATTATTCATTTTAGGGTTCTGACCACAGAATGTAACAGGATAAGTAAATTTCTTTCTACGTATTACTTCCCCTATCATTGCAAATGGTTCTGTTTGTAGGATTTCTAAATTACCAGTCTTTGTCGATCCTTTTATTGAAGCTTGCCAGACAGGTTTAGCCTTTTCTATAATTAACTTAGCGAGTTCGTGCATTTGAACGCAATCAGCCAAGGCATCGTGGGCATTTTCAATTTCTATAGAGTTGGCATCAGACCAATCTGTTAATTTCATACTCACATCTCCTTCTTCAAAGATTGGGAGAGTGAGGCTATCAGGGAAAAAGTTAGCAACTAGCTGCAGTGTACTAAGCATATCTAAGCGCGATGCACCAAGAGTATTCGTTATGTATAAAGGAAGTAAGTTCCAAAAAAATTGACGTCGGAAAAGTTCTTCATCAAAACGATGACCATTATAGGTAATGTATACAGGGTTTCTTCCTTTTGACCAATCTAACCAAGTTGATCTCAGAAGTTTCATCATGTCATAGTGAGACATAGATTCTTCTTTTAATGATTCAACTTTCTTATGAACTAAATAGGCTTCTGGAGTTGGGACAATCCAAGGTAAAACTTTACATCCTATATCTTGAGAATTTTCTTGATGAAGAGATTCGTCAGTAAGAATTGATCCAATTTGAATGATTTGAGAGAAGTTAATATCAAGGCCTGTCGTCTCAGTATCTGTAAATATATAGCATTTATCTGCATTTAATTGAGACATATATTATTTATAATAGGCATTTTCTCTGTAGCTGTGATCAGTTACATCTTTCACGCCCTTTAAGCCTTCAACTTGTTCTAATAGGGTTTTTTCAACACCATCTTTTAAAGTAAGATCCACCATTCCGCATCCTTGACAACCTCCTCCAAATTGAAGCACCGCTGTTGCATCATCTATAACTTCAATCAAAGAAACTTCTCCTCCATGTGCTGCCAATCCTGGATTTACCTCTGAGTAAAGAACATAGTTTATTTTGTCTTCTATAGAAGCATCTTTACCTAGCTGAGGCAGTTTTGCATTTGGAGCTTTGATAGTAAGTGTTCCACCAAACTTATCAGGTGAATAATCGACCTCAGCATCTTTCAAAAAATCAATGGATTTTTCTTCAAGATACAAATCAAACTTGAATTCATTGATGATTCTATAATCGGAGAAGTCCTCGTCTTGCTTTGCATATGCAATACAAGTCTCCGCTCTGGGAGTTCCAGGTTCGGAAACGAATATTTTTATTCCACAAGTGTCCTCATCTTGACTAGACAGAAGATCATTCAAATAATCTTGCGCTGAAGGTGTGATGGTCATCTCTTTCATAATGCCATTCTATCAAATATATCGACTGTTATAATATTTATAGAATTAAACGTAAACTAAAGATTTCTAGCTTAAATTTTGTCGATTATACAAGGAGAACATTATCTCGAACTTTTTGAAGAAAAGAAAAGCTTATTTATACGTGAATTTAATGAAAAAACTCCAATAGACTTCTTTGAATCTCCTGATAAAGCTTATCGATATAGAGCTGAGTTCGGTCTTTTGAAAGAGAAAGATGAATATTTCTATTCAATGACAAAAAATGGTGAAAAAGTAGCTATAAACTCTTTCCCTATTAGCAGTCAAAAGATTCAAAGTATCATGCCCCTTTTATTAATAAAAATACAAAGTAATTCAATAATTTCCCATAAACTTTTTCAAATAGAGTTTCAATCCTCAAGAAATAACGAAGCAATGGTTAGTTTAATTTATCACAAAGAATTGGGAGATGAGTGGTCAGAAATGGCATCAAATATATCCAATGAATTAGACATATCAATTATTGGAAGAAGTAAAAATAGAAAAATAATCATTGGAAATGATTATGTTACCGAAACCTATCAATACCAAGATAAAAAGTTTTCAATTAAGCTCTACGAACAGTGTTTCAGTCAAACAAATCCTTATATTTGTGACTCCATGCTAAGTTGGGTTTTTGATAACATTAAACCAGTTGAGAATGACCTAATGGAGCTTCATTGCGGTCTTGGAACTTTTACAATTCCCTTAAGTAGTTACTTTAACAAAGTCTTAGCTACTGAGAATAGTCGACCCAGCATTAAAGCATTACAAGAAAATATTAGGTTGAATAATATTAATAATATCTATACTGGAAGATTATCGGGTAAAGAAACCTTAGATGCATTTAAGGGAGTAAAGTCATTTAGAAGATTGAAGGATATTGATTTAGCGCAATTTAAAATAGATTCAATTTTTTTAGATCCACCGCGGGAAGGACTTGATTCATCTACACTCGGAAACATAATAGGAATAAAAAATATTATTTACATTTCGTGCAGCATTGATTCATTCAAGAGAGATTTACAAGCTTTAAAATCCACACACAATATATTAAAACTAGCAATGTTCGACCAATTTCCATATACGGAGCACATAGAGTCCGGAGCAATTCTTAGCAAAAAATACTAGTTTGCTTTTTATAGTTTTGCTTCTAATTCAGGTAATGCTTCGAAGAGGTCGGCAACTAATCCATAATCTGCAACTGAAAAGATTGGTGCTTCCTCGTCTTTGTTAATTGCGACTATAACTTTACTATCTTTCATTCCTGCTAAATGCTGTATTGCACCGGATATACCAACAGCTATGTACAAGTCAGGAGCAACAATCTTTCCTGTTTGACCAACTTGCATATCATTTGGGACAAATCCTGAATCTACAGCAGCTCTTGAAGCTCCAATTGCTGCTCCCAACTTATCCGCTATTCCATTTAATAGGCTAAAATTGTCTCCATTTTGCATACCTCTTCCACCTGATATCACAACTTCTGCTGCAGTTAGTTCAGGTCTATCAGATTCAGCGATCTCTTCTTTAACAAAAGAAGAAACTCCTGCATTTGTATCGTTTTCGATTGAGTTTATAGATGCACTTCCTCCACTGGATTCACAAGCATCAAATCCAGTAGTTCTGACCGTAATAGCTTTAATTGAATCAGTACTTTGCACAGTTGCTATGCAATTACCTGCATAAATTGGTCGTTCAAAAGTATCTTCCGAAATAACAGCACTTATGTCAGATATCTGAGAAACATCTAATTTGGCTGCTACTCTAGGCATGAAATTCTTGCCATTTGTTGTAGCTGGCGCCATTATATGTGAATAACCATCAGATAACTCAACTATTAAATTTCCTAAGTTCTCAGCAAGAGAATTTTTATATGTCTCTTTATTTGCTAGAAGTATATTGTTTACACCAGGAATTTGAGAAGCTGCATCGGCAACAGATTCGCAATCCATACCTGCGACAAGAATATCTATGTCACCTCCAACCTCTTTAGCTGCAGCAACAGTATTAAGCGTTGCTCCCTTTAACTCTGAATTATCGTGTTCTGCTATAACTAATATACTCATGTAATCACCTTTGCTTCGTTTTTTAATTTATCAACTAGTTGTTCAATATCATCTACCATTATCCCTGCAGCCCTCTCTGGAGGAGGAGTAACTTTCAAAGTATTTTGCCTTGGAGATAAATCGAGACCTAAATCAGATGAAGATAATGTTTCTAGTGGTTTCTTTTTCGCTTTCATAATGTTTGGTAAAGAAGCGTATCTAGGTTCATTTAGCCTAAGGTCAGTTGTAATTATTGCTGGCAAGGTTAATGATAGTGTTTGCAAACCACCATCTATTTCTCTTGTAACTTGAACAACTCCTTCTTGTATTTCAACCTCCGAAGCGAAGGTTCCTTGTGGAAGATCTAACATTGCTGCCAACATCTGTCCCGTTTGGTTTGCATCACCGTCTATTGCTTGTTTTCCAAGGATTATAAGATCAGGACTTTCCTTAGAAACAACTTCTTTAAGTGCTTTAGCTACCCCTAATGGCTCAACAGATTCCTCTGTTTCTACTAAAATAGCTCTATCTGCACCAAGTGCCAAACATGTTCTTAATTGCTCTTGAGATGAAGCATCACCAACAGATACAGCGATTACCTCTTCAGCTTTACCGGCTTCTTTGATTCTCACAGCTTCTTCAATGGCAATTTCACAGAATGGGTTTATAGCCATTTTAGCATTACTCAAGTCAGGTCCACTCTCATCAGATTTAGCCCTTACTTTGACGTTATAATCAACAACTCTCTTAACAGGAACAAGAACCTTCATACTATTTTCCTTATATGGTAAAATTTATACTGAGTATTCTATAACTGCTGCCCGCCTCAATACAATAAATAAAAGTATGGAAAATATCGAAAGAGAATCAATGGAGTATGATGTAGTCATAGTTGGAGCTGGACCGGCTGGATTATCTACTGCAATTAAACTAAAACAACAAGCAATTGAAGCATCAAAGGAGATGTCAATATGTGTTGTTGAAAAAGGTTCTGAAGTTGGAGCGCATATATTATCTGGTAATGTTTTTGATCCAAAAGCATTAGATGAACTTATACCTGACTGGAAAGAACTTGGCGCGCCACTAAATACTCCTGATAAAAAGGATTCAGTACGGTATTTACTGAATGAAAAGTTAAACTTTTCAATTCCAACGCTATTTGCAACTACTTTTAAGAATCATGGAAACTACATTATGAGCCTAGGCAACTTTTGTAGATGGATGGCGGAGTATGCAGAGGGGCTTGAAATTGATATTTTCCCTGGATTTACAGCCTCTGAATTGATAATCGACAATGGAGTTGTTGTAGGAATTGCTACTGGTGATATGGGAGTTGACGTTAATGGAGAAAAGAAAGACTCATATGAACCTGGCATAAATCTTATGGCTAAATACACGATCCTTTCCGAAGGATGTCGTGGTCACCTTGGAAAACAAGCTATTAGTTTATTCAACCTCAATGAAGACAAAGATCCGCAGCACTATGGTATAGGTTTTAAAGAAGTTTGGGATTTAGACCCTTCTGTTCATGAGGAAGGGTTAGTTGTACATACGATGGGATGGCCTGCAGCGAAGGGAGTATTGTCTGGATCGTACCTTTATCATGGAGAAAATAATCAAGCATTTTTGGGTTATATAGTTCCTCTTGACTATGACAATCCTCATATAAGCCCTTTTGATGAGTTTCAACAATGGAAACATCAAGCATCTATACAAAAATATTTAGCTGGTGGAACAAGAACTGCATATGGAGCAAGAGCTCTCATAAAAGGTGGTCACCAGTCTATTCCAAAAATGCATTTTCCTGGTGGTATGCTAGTCGGAGACGATGCAGGCACCATGAATTTTCCAAGAATAAAGGGTACGCACACTGCAATGAAATCTGGGATGATTGCTGCTGAAAGTCTTTTTGAAGAATTTTACAAAGAAAATCCTATGACTGACCTAAATACAGTTACAGCTAACTTTAAATCTTCGTGGTTAGAAACCGAACTGCATAAAGCCAGAAACTTTTTACCTTTTATACATAAATATGGAACTCTACTTGGTGTAGCTCTTGCTGGGATTGACCAATTAATATTTAGAGGCAAGCTGCCATTCACATTACATCATGATCAACCTGATCATGAATGTTTAAAAGAGGCTTCAGAAATGCCACGTATTGATTACCCTAAACCGGATGGTGTTATAAGTTTCGACAAGCTTTCCTCGGTATTTCTTTCCAATACGAATCATGAAGAAGATCAACCATGTCACCTTGTTCTCAAAGATCCTTCAATACCATTGAGTGTTAATTTACCTAAGTATGATGAGCCTGCACAGAGATACTGTCCTGCCGGTGTTTATGAAATAGTTGAGAAAGAAGGAGAAAAGCAATTTCAAATAAATGCGCAAAATTGTGTACATTGTAAAACTTGTGACATAAAAGACCCTTCACAAAACATAAATTGGATTACGCCTGAAGGAGCTGGTGGACCAAACTATCCAAATATGTAATAAAATCAATTGCTTATGGATAAAAAAAATATTTCACTTTTTTTGCATTTTTTTTTAAAAAAAGGGTTGCAAAATAAAATTTAATCTGTATTATACATTGTTACCTATCAGACCGACTTGGAAACAACTCGAGACGAAGAAAAGGGGGGAAGATAGGTTAGAGAACGGAAGGTGAAAGCTCTAAAAAACAGCTAGCAAAAAAAGTTTTTTAGACCACCAAGATTGGAAGAGAAACCAATCAAGGAGCTAAACAGAATCTCGGTTTAGACACTTTCGAACTCGAACTAAAGACAGAGCAAAAGCTCTGTTTTTTTTTGGCTAATTGAGTCTGAAGAAATTTCCAGAACTGTAAATACCATAATATCCATTAACCTCTTCTGCCATGTCTATCAACTTGTAATATACGTTTCTAGATATTAGCCCCTCTAAATTTTTTCTGACTAGTGCGTATGGTGATGGTTCATCATTAACACCTAAAGTAGCTACTCTAATCGGGTGGTCACTATTTACTTCAAATATTTCATCCGTATTAGTTCGAAAAGTTATTACCTGCTCATGACCTTCACCTGAAAATTCAAAATCTATAATGGTGAATGGCTTATCTTCAACTTCAATCTTTATTTTTTCTACTGGTGTTACTAGAAAATATTCTTCCCCATCTAACCTTAATACTCTACTGAATAATTTCACCATACGTTCCCTACTTATCACCGAGTCCATAAAGTACCATTTTCCATTCCGATCAATCTTCATATGAACATTTTCACATAATGGGGGATCCCAACTTTCTACTGGAGGGAATGTATCTTCATCTAACTTTGAAAGCTCTGTAAAAATTGAAGAAATGGTTGTATCGGCCATGTTTATATAAACTCACTAAGTAATATTTGTAATGCAATTATAACCAGTGCCAAACCTAAAAACTTTTCGAATATTCCAAAAAACTTTAAAAACTTTTCTTTAAAAATATTACTTGTGAAAATATAAGAAACCGAAGCAAACCACACAAAGGTCATAACTGCCATATATAACCCATATAACATAAGACTAAAGTTACTGGAGCTACTCAAAACTATCCCAAATAAAGAAATAAAAAATAATAAAGCTTTTATATTCGTTATGTTCGTAATGAGGCCTACAGTAAAGCCTCCTGCTCTACCCCACTTATCTTTGTTAATAATATCTTCGTCAAAACTAGAAACATTAAGTAAAGAGGTAATGCCAAGGTATATAAGATAGAAAGAACAAATAAATTTAAGGGCAAGAAGGTAAAAATCATTAGAGGCTAATATGATTAACATTCCAGTAACTGCCAGACCAGAATGAAATAAAATACCTGTTCCTATTCCTCCAGCTGTCCATAATGCTATCGTCCTGCCATAACGGATACTTTGTCTAGAAACTAAAAAAAAATCAGGACCAGGACTCATTACAGCAAACATATGTAGAACGACTACCGTAAAAAATTCTGTCATATTAAGGTTGGCTCTATTTCTAATTTAATTCCAGTCATAGAAAAGATTTGATTAATAATTTTGTTAGCAAATTTAAGAATTTCATCTCCTGGAGTTTCTTCGTAAGTCACCAGAACAAGAGCATGCTGATCTGATATTCCTACATTGCCCTCTCTGAAACCTTTCCATCCAAATTTTTCAATTAAAAAAGCAGCAGATATTTTTATATCATCTCCTTCGAGATAGACTGGTATTTCTTCACTTATATCTAATTTACTGAATTCTTCTTTACTTAAGACTACGTTCTTAAAAAAACTTCCAACATTTGGGAATTCTTTATAATCAGGTAAGACTTTTTTTCGAATTTTTGAGACCAAATCAAATATATCCCCATGAGTTAGATTGTCCTTATTAATGTTATTGTTATTAATCTCATCTTCGAGAGAGCCATAGGAATAATTGATTTTAGGATCTGTTTTAAATTGAAATGTTACCGATAAAATTATGTAATCAGAACAATCTTTAAAAATACTGGTTCTATATCCAAATCCGCATTCGTTGGCATACAAAACTTTGATTGAACCCGTCTTTAGATCAAAACAAGTTATCTTTTTTATAAAGCTAGAAATCTCTGATCCATAGGCCCCTATATTCTGTATAGGTCCTGCTCCAACTGTTCCTGGTATCAAAGCAAGATTTTCTAATCCAAACATTTTATGCCTTATGGTCCATTCCACAAAATCATGCCAGTTCTCCCCAGAGGCAACTTCAATGCTCATTTTATCAATTTCTTTTATTCCTAATAGCTTGTTGAAAACTACCAATCCCTGAAATGTTTTAGTAGGAACTATATTCGTCCCCTCTCCTAGAATTAGTATTGGTAAGTTCTTTTCGTTAGAAAATGAAATTATTTCATCTATTTGATTAATATCGGAAAGTTCGCAGAAAAATGATGCTGTTTCTGTGGTCCTTAATGAGGATAGTTTAGAAAATGGATAATCTTCTATGAAATTCATTCTAAATCTAGAGCTATCTCTATTGCTTGCTTGAGATCACTTTCAGTATCAACACCGATGTGATATTTTCCCGATGATTCGATTGCATAAATCTTCTCTCCATTGTCCATGACTCGCATTTGCTCAAGATTTCTTTTGATCTCATTTTTGCTTTGTTTCCATTTGATGAACTTCTGGAGGAAATTTACTTTATATCCATAGACTCCTATATGTTTCTTAGCGTCTTTTCTTGGTAAATGGTCCACATCCCTTGAAAAATCTTTTACTATATTTGAATCCAGCCAAAGTTTTACCACGTCTTTATTTACTAAGTCATTTGATACAAGGCTTGAATACAAAGTAACCATATTGGCATTTTCTTTTTCAGCTAATTGCGCTAAGTTTTCAATATCCTTGGGTTCAATGAAAGGCTCGTCTCCCTGAATGTTTATTATTAATTCTTCATCCGATAATTTTAGGATATCGCATGATTCAAATAATCTATCAGATCCTGTTCTATGGTTTGAATTAGTTAAAAGAGCCTCTACGTTAATTTCATTGCAGTGATACATAATTTCATCAGAATCAGTTGCCACGTGTATAGATTTAGCAGAAGTTTTTCTTGCCTGATCAACTACTCTTTCAATTAAGGTTTTTCCTGCTATATCCTTAAGAGGCTTATTGGGTAGTCTAGTTGAGCCAATCCTGGCAGGAATGATTATTCTATAGCTCATCAGAGAGGTCTCTTGCCTCATCAGGTATCATAACAGGTATTCCATCTTTTATGGGATAAGCTAGCTTACTTTCATTGCATATAAGCTCATCACCAATTTGTTCTAAAGATCCTTTTGAGACAGGACACACGAGTATATCTAAAAGCTTTTTGTCGATCTTAGTCATTTGTTTATTGTAAGTTTATTCAAAATATTTTCAGCCAAATCTTCGTTTTCAAATTTAGCTTCTACAGATAAGTACCAGAGATTATTGGAGTTCATTTCGAGGCATCTTACAGCATCTTTTTCCGTCATTATAATTGGTAATGTATCTCCGAAATCAAGATCCTCCTCTTTAAATTGATAATGATCAGGAAAACTATGTCTTATAGGATTTAGGCCTAAGCTAATTAATGTTTTATAAAACTTAGCTGGATTCCCTATTCCTGCTACTGCATGTACATTTTTGGACAATGGCCAGGAATTTGCATTGAACCTTTTATTATCTTTAATTCTTGCCCATTCAATCGGCTGATAATTCATTAGGTAATTTTTATGTTTTGTCTTCAATCTGGTAAGTTTTGATGAACTAACAATAAAATCAGCTTCATCTATTCTTTTTAATGGTTCTCGTAGCGGACCAGCAGGCAAATAAAGTCCATTTCCAATTCCTCTATTACCATCAAAAACTACAATTTCTATATCTCTATCCATCTTATAATGTTGTAAACCATCATCACTGATCACGACATCGGTATCGGAATCTGCGAGTAATTTCTTTATTGCGGCTATTCTGTTTGTCGATATACAAACTGGTCTTAGAGTATTTTTATAAATTATCAATGGTTCGTCTCCGCTGACACTTACAGAGGTTTCATCATCAATAATAATAGGTTTAGTAGATGATCCGCCATAACCTCGGCTTACGATGCCGGGTTTATATCCGTTCTTTTCAAGTAATTTAGTCAACCAAATAACGAGTGGTGTTTTTCCAGTTCCACCCACAACAATATTGCCAACCACAATAACTGGGACCTCAGGTTTCCAGGATAGTTTTGGTTGATCTAAAAATTTATGCCTTCTCCTTCTAGAAATAAACTGCGTTAAGAGTGAAAGAGGCCAAAGAAGCCATAACCATAATTTTTTTTGATACCAGCTTTGCTCTATAAAATTAGCCGAAGATAGATCATCAGTATTTTCTTCAAAGAAATGGTCTAACAGAAAATGACAATATTATCACGCGAGACTATGTAAGTCCTTTTTCATATCAGGATCAGGTTAAATACTTTCAATATGGTGGTTCTAAAGATATAACCGGTGATATTAATGAACTTTCGGATTTGATTTACCATGTGCATAAAACATTTAACAAGAGGACAATGGTTTTATTTACGTCTGTAAGAATGTTAGAAAATGTATCAAAAAAAATAAAAGAAAGGTTAGGCGGAAAAAAAATACCACTCTTTGCCCAATCTAGAGGAGCATCAAAGCCATCAATAATTAAAGGTATGCATTCAAATGAAAATGCTCTTCTTTTTGGTACAAATAGTTTTTGGGAGGGGGTAGACCTCCCAGGTGAGCTTTTAGAAATTCTAATTGTGGTTAAATTACCTTTTGATGTTCCATCTGACCCTCTCATTAAGTCCTATTCCAATTATTTAGATCGTAATATAAAAAAAAGAAGAATTGTTCAAGGTGGTAGCACCATAACACAACAACTTGCAAAGAATTTATTTCTTACACCAGAAAGATCATTTACTAGAAAACTTCATGAATTAATACTCAGCTTTTGGTTAGAAATGAGGTTTTCAAAAGAACAGATATTAAGTATATATTTGAATAGAGTTTACTTGGGCTCAGGAACGTATGGGGTTCAAGCTGCATCAGAAAAGTATTTTAATAAAAAAGTTGAAGACCTTAGTCTTTATGAAAGCGCTGTAATTGCAAGCTTACTTAAAGCACCATCAAAATATAATCCCATTGCAAATTTTGAGTTATCAAAAAAAAGAGCTTCCCTTGTTC
>LULK01000297.1_pt2 | contig 17690 bp, 20 predicted proteins | sample 728181 | NCBI WGS metagenome assembly LULK01 (sample SAMN03860291, study PRJNA289734) | marine metagenome | biome: seawater column; feature: ocean; material: water; isolation source: Red Sea water column Station 169 - depth 10m | place: Saudi Arabia: Red Sea | collected 2011-10-15 | depth 10 m | reverse complement strand
CAATATAGCCTGGCTAGACTGTGTGTTTAGCCGATGTTTCAAACCACAGTCAATTTTTACATCGGTTAGCATTATGCTGCTAAAGCGTAGTTGTCGTTATTTGCAACTATTTTTTTTGTAGTATGTTTTACAAGAATTACTACAATCTTGGCATGCGCTTCGGAGTCCAGTAGAAACGTCGAACCCTATTCGCCCCCATAAGGAATGGCATTATACATTAATATTTTTTTTGATTCGATTAGGAAAACTTTTTTGAATTTTTGAGAATTCTTCCTTGATCTCGCTCCCAATCTCTTTTTTTGATGTCTTCTCTTTGATCCCTGTGTTTTTTACCTTGGCCCATTGCAATATCACATTTAATAAGATTATCTTTCCAATATATTCTAGTTAATACACAGGTAAGGCCTTTTTCACCTTTCAATCTTTCTATTTTGGCAATTTCTTTTTTATGAAGTAAAAGCTTTCTAGATTTAGTAGTATCAATATTTTCTTGCTGAAGAGAAGCAGGACTATCTATTTTTACTCCTATCAGCCATGCCTCACCTTTTCGTATATTTACATATGAATTCTTCACATCAACCTTTGAATCTCTCAATGATTTAACTTCCCAGCCTTCAAGCACAATACCAGCTTGAAAAGATTCATCTAATTTAAAGTTTCTTGATGCATTTTTATTCTTTACAATTAATGCAGTTTTTTCTTTAGACATACTTTATTATGTATTTTGAAAATCTAAGTGCAATATTTTAAGAGCAAAAAAAAATTGAATATTACTAATATTAAATCAACTTATGGCTATATAGGCTTTATTCCTTTTGCAGTTTTTTCTCTCTTACCTTGGATTATAGGTGGAGAAATAAGTAAAACTTTAATTGTTTTTCAAATAGCTTATGGGTCAATAATAATTACGTTCTTAGGCGGATTTGCTTGGGGTTGGAGAGATAATCAACAGAATCAAGTATTTAACCTATCAATTGGAATTGGGTTTAGTTTAATTGGATGCTTGATTTTACTTTTGATATTTTTTAACTTTATTCTCACTTCGTTGATAGTTTCTATCATTGGCTTTTATCTTTTTTATGTTTTTGAAAAATCAACATGGGTCCTTAATGAAAAAGATGAAGATTATAAAAAATTTAGAAAAATTCTTACTTTACTAGTTTGTATTAGTTTTTTAATATCAATAGGGTATTGGATAAACCCATATAGTAGCCCATACTTATAAATAATATTATGCAAAAAACACTAAAATCTCACGGCACATGGATAGGAAAATGGACATTTGTTCTTGCAGCAACTGGTTCTGCTGTTGGATTGGGCAATATATGGGGATTTCCATATAAAGCAGGCACAGAAGGGGGCGGTGCATTCGTTCTAATATATTTATTGTGCATTGTTTTAATTGGACTGCCGATAATGTTGAGTGAAATTTTGATTGGTAGAAGATCTGGAAACAGTCCAATCAATTCTATGAAAAAGTCTGCAATAGATTCAGATGTTTCATCCGCATGGCAAGGAGTTGGATGGATTGGGATATCTGCTGGAATATTAATACTTTCTTTTTATAGCGTAATTGCTGGCATTTGTCTTAAGTATATTTTTGTTTCCGCATCTTCAAATGATCTTGATACTGCTGGACAATTTTTATCCATAGTAAATTCACCTAAAGAGCTCATGTTGTGGCATACCATATTTATGGGCTTAACAATGTTTATTGTTTCTGCTGGAGTAAAAAAAGGTATTGGAAGAATGGTTAAAATCTTAATGCCAATGCTTGGACTGCTCCTAATATTTATGGTTGTATATGGAATTATTAATGGAGCTTTTAAAGAAGCCTTATCTTTCTTGTTCAAGCCAGATTTTACTAAAATAACTTCAGACACTTTTTTAGTTGCAATGGGGCAAGCTTTTTTCAGCCTAAGTTTAGGTATGGGATCAATTATGGCTTATGGAGCATATATGTCTAAAGATCAAAATATTGCTTCAACCTCTGTTAGCGTCTGAGCTCTAGATACGCTTGTCGCCATAATGGCAGGGTTAGCAGTTTTTCCTATTATATTTGCAATACAAGGTCTTGAAGCAAGTGGTGGTCCTGGACTTGTTTTTATTTCACTTCAAACAGCATTTAACACAATGGATTTTGGAAATATTATTGGCCCAATCTTTTTTATATTATTATCAGTAGCAGCTCTGAGTTCTTCAATTTCAATATTAGAGCCTGGCGTAGCATATCTTGCCGAAGAGGGATATCTTTCAAGAACAAAGTCAGCAATAATAATTTCTATAACTTGCTGGCTTATCGGAATTGGAACTGCTTTTGGTTTTGATCAAGACGGAAATAACTTTTTCCAAGCTAATGTTGAATTAATATCTGTAAATATCATGCAGCCTCTTGGAGGCATGCTCATAGCAATATTTATTGGTTGGTTTATGAAAGAATCTTTAATCAAGGATGAGCTTGGTGATATTAATCAGGCTATATACCAAATATGGAGAATCTTTATTAAGTTTGTTGCGCCTATTGGTGTCGGAATTGTATTGATATCGCAACTTTTCTAAAGTGGCAAGAAAGTTAAATTTTTCTAAATCTATCAAGGCTGATAGTAAAGAAGTTTTTAGTCAAATAGCTAGTTTTGAAAATTATTCGGAATTTATTCCTGGATGTTCTAAAGCTAAGTTAATTGAAAAAAATGATGAATACGAAGTAGGAGAACTTACCTTTAATTTTTTTTTGAAAACTTATTCAGTAAGTTCGAAAAATGTCTTAACAGACAATACAATCAATATAGAGCAAATTGAAGGCCCGTTTGAATTTTTTACAGGTAAGTGGTCAGTTAGAGGACGCGAATGCTCAAGTACAGATGTAAGTTTTGATGCTGAATTTAAACTACCATTCATTTTAGAAAATATTATTACGGATCAAGTTATAAATGATTTTTGCGAAAATGCTTTAGAAGCTTTTATAGAGAAGTTACAAGTAAAAAACTAGTCTGTTACATCTATCTCTTCAATAGTCCAGCTATCGACAAGATTATTTTCATCAAACAATATTGATATTTTTCTTTCACTGAGGATTTCAGTTCCAACCTTTACAGAATAGTAATAGTCCCATCTTTGAGAATGAAATGGATCTTTTATAAGTGCAGTACCAAGGATAAATTGGACTTGCTCCTTTGTTAAGCCTGCAGATAACTTATCAATATCTTTTTCTTCAAAAAGATTTCCTTGTAACACTGGAACTTTATATGGCGTTAGTGATGAGCAGGAGATCAGGAAAATCGCCGTACAAAGATATGAAAAATTTTTAATATATTTTTTAAACATTTTTTTACTTTCTAACAGCATTATACTTATTAAAATTATGCATGTCGCTATAAGAGAATTAGAGTAATATTATTAAAAACTGTACTATACTAATTAATTAAAATGAATGACCAAAATAAAGAACTAAAGAAAGCAGGACTGAAGGCCACACTTCCAAGAATCAAGATAATGGAAGTTCTAGAATCTACTGCAATTCAAGAGGAGGCGCATTTCAGTGCTGAAGATATTTATAAAGAACTTTTGAGTAAAGGTGAAAATATTGGATTGGCCTCTGTATACAGGGTTTTAACGCAATTTGAAGCTGCTGGCATGGTAAAAAAACATCATTTTGAAGGAAGTCATGCTGTTTATGAAGTTATTGAAGAACATCATGAGCATATGGTGGATGTTGAAACTGGAAAAGTTCTTGAATTTCAGGACCAAGAATTGATTGATAAGCTTAACAAGATTGCCTCAGATGCAGGTTATCAAATAGTTGACCACAATCTTGTTCTTCATGTGAAGAAAATCTAAAGAATATATAACCCTTGAACTAGCATTATAAATCCCAATATATTTGTGTATAGGGATTTTATGATGAGTGATAAAAAAGAAAAATTAGAAAGAGAAAATATTGAGTCTGAAGAAAATATGCGCAATGGTGATAGTGCTGATAAAGTTGAATCTGATGATTCTGAAACTGATGAAGGCATTGGTACACCATCTTATGAGGAGCTATTTGATAAGAATGAAGAACTTGAAAAGCTATTACTTAGATCAAATGCAGACTTAGATAATGCATTGAAGAGAACTCTTTCGGAAGTAGAAAAAGCACACAAATATGGAACAGAAAAGTTGCTTTTAGAACTCCTTCCAATTATTGATAATTTAGAAAATGCACTCTCAAATTTATCTGAAAATACAACAAAAGAGGACAAAGAGGGTATTGAACTCACTCTAAAATCTTTTGAATCAACACTTGATAAATTTGGAATGATACCTATCTATCCACTAAATGAAGAATTTAATCCAGAAAAACACGAAGCTGTTTCTATGGAACAAGATAAAAATAAGAAAGATGGTTTTGTGGGAAATATCTTTCAAAGAGGTTGGGAGCTTCACTCACGAGTTTTGAGACCAGCAAGAGTAACCGTAATTAAAAATTAGAGGAAAATATGTCAAAAATTATAGGAATAGATCTAGGAACAACTAACAGTTGTGTAGCAGTTGTGGAGGGTCAACAACAAAAAGTCATTGAAAACTCTGAGGGTGCTAGAACTACACCATCAGTCATTGCTTATACAGATAATGACGAGGTATTGGTTGGATTGCCTGCTAAAAGACAGGCTGTTACTAATCCTGAAAATACTTTATATGCAATTAAGAGATTAATAGGAAGAAGGTTTGATGATGAGGTTGTAAGCAAAGATGCCGATATGGTTCCTTATAAGATTATTAAGGCAGATAATGGTGATGCATGGGTTGAGGCAGCAAACAAACAACTAGCACCACCTCAGGTGGCTGCAGAAGTTCTTAAAAAGATGAAAAAAACTGCTGAGGATTATTTAGGACATGAAGTCAAAGAGGCTGTAATCACAGTTCCAGCATATTTTAATGACGCTCAAAGACAGGCCACTAAAGATGCAGGCAAAATAGCCGGATTAGATGTTAAAAGAATAATTAATGAACCGACAGCTGCTGCACTTGCCTATGGTTTAGATAAAGGTAAGGGTGATTCAACTGTCGCAGTATATGATCTAGGAGGCGGGACATTTGATATATCAATAATTGAGATTTCAGATGTTGATGGCGAACATCAGTTTGAAGTTTTATCGACCAATGGCGATACATTTCTTGGTGGTGAAGATTTTGACCTTAGGCTTATAGACTATTTTGTCGACAAGTTTAAAGAGGAATCTGGTTTTGATTTAAAAAGTGATCCACTTGCTCTTCAAAGATTAAAAGAGGCTGCTGAAAAAGCTAAAATAGAGTTATCCTCATCAGAACAGACAGAGGTAAATTTACCCTATATTACTGCTGACAGCTCAGGCCCAAAACATTTTGTTCACAAAATTACTAGAGCAAAGCTTGAGGCTTTAGTAGAGGATTTAGTTGATAAAAGTTTAGAGCCTCTCAAACTAGCATTAAAAGATGCAAAGGTAGCTAAAAAAGATATTGATGAGATTTTGCTTGTAGGTGGCCAAACTAGAATGCCACTTGTTCAAAAGAAAGTTGCAGATTTTTTTGGCAAAGATCCAAGAAAAGATTTAAATCCTGATGAAGCTGTTGCAGTCGGTGCAGCAATCCAGGGCTCTGTTCTCTCAGGAGATACTACAGATGTATTGTTACTAGATGTAACTCCGTTAACTTTAGGGATTGAAACACTTGGAGGTGTCGCAACTCCTCTTATTGAGAAAAATACAACTATTCCAACTCAAAAGTCACAAATCTTTTCAACAGCAGAAGATAATCAGACAGCAGTTACGGTCCATGTAATTCAGGGAGAAAGAACACAAGCTGTTCAAAACAAATCTTTAGGACAGTTTAATCTGACTGATATTCCTGCAGCATCGAGAGGTGTTCCTCAAATTGAAGTGTCTTTTGATTTAGATGCAAATGGAATATTAAATGTTTCAGCTAAAGACAAGAATACTGGAAAAGAACAATCAATTGTAATCAAAGCATCAAGCGGTCTATCTGATGAAGATATTGAGAAAATGGTTAAAGATGCAGAGGCTAATGCTGAAGATGATAAAAAATTTGAAGAATTGGTCAAGACTAAAAATAATGCAGATATGCTAGTACACGCTACTAGAAAAACTATACAAGAGTCAGAAGATAAACTTGATGAAGATGAAAAAAAACAAGTTGAAGATGCGGTTGTTTCGCTTGAAGAAGCTATCTCTTCTGAAGATATAAGTTCAATTGAATCAGCAACCAAAAATTTAAATGATGTACTTACTCCATTAACACAAAAGCTATATAAACAAGAAAATCCTGAAGCTCAAGGTGATGCAAGTGTTGATGAATCTACTGCTGAAAATGAGAACACAGTTGATGCTGAGTTTGAAGAAGTAAAAGAAGAAGATAAATAATTATTTGTCATGTCTAAGAGAGACTATTATGAAACATTAGAGGTCTCTCGAGATGCTTCAGCTTCAGAGTTAAAAAAGGCTTTCAAAAAGAAAGCCATGAAATTTCATCCTGACAGAAACCCAGACAACCCTGAAGCTGCCGAAAAGTTTAAAGAGGCTGCAGAGGCTTACGACGTTCTATCAGATCCTCAGAAAAAATCTGCTTATGATCAGTTTGGTCATTCAGGTGTTGAGGGAATGGGAGCAGGCGGACCAAATTTTAATGATATAAATATAAATGATATTTTTGGTGATATTTTTGGTGACGTTTTTGGAACACGCTCAAGATCAAGACGTCAAAGAGGTTCAGATCTTCAATATAATCTAGATTTATCACTAAAAGATGCTGTTCTTGGAGTAAAAAGAAAAATAAAAATTCCATCACATAAAAAGTGCTCTGATTGTTTAGGTTCTGGTGCAGAAAAAGGAACAGGTCCCACCTCGTGTTCAAATTGTGGTGGATCAGGTCAAGTAAGAATGCAGCAAGGGTTTTTTTCAATTCAACAGACTTGTTCAGCATGCTCAGGCACTGGACAGGTTATAAAAAGTAGATGTAATTCATGTAAAGGTGTTGGAGCTATCAAAGAAAACAAAACGCTTTCAGTTGATATACCTGCTGGTGTGGATAACGGAGATAAGGTGAGACTGTCTGGTGAAGGAGAATGGATGAAAGGCGGTAGGTCTGGAGATCTATATGTTGCTATTAGAGTCAAAGATAATCCTTTATTTGAGAGAGATGGAAGACATCTTTACATTGAGGCGCCAATACCAATTGATGTATCAATTTTAGGTGGTTCTATTAAGATACCAACTCTTGAAAAGACAATTTCATTAAAAATACCTTCAAATACCCAGACTGGCAAAGTGTTTAGAATTAAAGGAGAAGGGGCTTCAATAGTTAGAGACAGAAGACGTGGAGATATACTATGTCGAGTTATAGTTGAAACACCATCAAACCTTGATAAAGCTCAATTAAAAGCATTAAGCGAACTTACAAGAAAATTAGAAGCATCAAAGAATTATCCTGGAACTGATATTTTTTTAAAAGCAATATCTAAAAATAAAGAATAATGATAAAAGTTACAATCAATGGCGCATCTGGAAAGATGGGCACAAAAGTAAGTAACTTAATTAAAAATGACAGTTCTCTAGTTGAATGCTTTGATGATATTTCTTGCTCTGATTTAGTAATTGATTTTTCACAACCTAGTTCTACAAAAACAATTTTAAAAAAATGTGTTGCAGCAAAAAAACCAATAATTATTGGAACAACTGGATTTACTAATGATGACTTAAATGAGATTCGAGAGGCTGCAAATTTAATTCCAATTGTTCTAGCTGCCAATATGAGTAGGGGCATGATATATTTGAAAAAGTCATTAGCATCTTTTATTCATCATAATCAAGATAAACTAAGATGTTTCATTGAAGAGACCCATCATCTTGAAAAAGTCGATAAGCCTTCGGGAACAGCTATTGAATTAAAAAAATTTATTAAAGAACATGACAAAAATAATTTTATTCAAGATATAAAAATCAAATCCTATAGAGTTGCCAATATTTTTGGTACTCACAAAATTATGTTTTGCTCTGATAACGGGACTATATGTTTTTCGCATGAAGCTTTATCCAGGAAAATTTTTGCAGAGGGTGCAATCACGTGTGCTAAGTCTATAAACTTTAATAAGCCAAATTTATATTCATTTGAAGACATCATTAATTGAAATAATTCTTTTAAAATACTAATTTTTTTTATAGAATACTGAAACTTTTAACACGAAAATTCTGTTGCTGTAAGGTTTGGGTGCTTATATAAGTTGACCTTACTATGAATTGGAGAATAACCCTATAGGAGAGAAAAATTGAGTTTAGTTTCAATAAAAGACCTGCTTCAAGCAGGCGTTCATTTTGGTCATCAACAAAGATTCTGGAATCCAAAGATGGATCAATATATTTATGACACCAGAAAGCAAATAAGCATAATAAATCTTGAATTGACTCAGGAATGCTTAAGTGCGGCTGCATCAAAGGTTGAGGATATTTGTTCAAAAGGTAACAAAATACTTTTTGTTGGTACCAAGCGTTCTGCTAGCAAAACTATTAAAGAAGAGGCATCTAATATAGGACTACCATACATTGATAAAAGATGGCTTGGTGGAACACTAACTAATTGGAAAACTATTAGAGGATCCATTAGAAGACTATTAGATATTGAAGAGATGATTTCATCAGGAAGAATTAACAAATTAATAAAAAAAGAAGCAGTTGAGATACAGAAAGAGCATGCAAAACTTGAAGCAAGTGTAGGTGGTATTAAGGATATGAAAGGATTACCTGATGCTATATTCGTAATTGATGTTAAATATGAAAAGATAGCAGTTCTTGAAGCTCAAAAGATGGGAATTCCTATAATAGCTCTTGTTGATACTAATTCAGATCCAGATGGTATTGATATGATAATACCTGGGAATGATGATGCCATCAGATCTATCAGGTTGATAACTAAAGTGATATCGGATGCTTGCGCTAGAGGCATTGAGTCTGCTCAAGGATTTGTACCAAAATCAGATTCACCTGTCATTAAAAAGGTAAAAAAAGAGGATGTACAGAAGTTAGATGACGCAATGGAAGCGCCTATTGAGGAAACACTGGAATCAGACAAAGCTGAGGAAGTTTCAAGCGAAGAGACATACGAATCAGATAAGACTGAAAAATTATCAATTGATGAAGTAGATGAAAATACAACTATAGAAGATAAGAAAGAGGAAAAATAAAGTGGAAATCAAAGCATCACAAGTTAAAGAGTTACGCGACATGACAGGTGTCGCGATGATGGAGTGCAAAAAAGCTCTCATTGAGACTAAGGGTGACCTTGAAAAAGCTGTTGATCTGTTAAGATCAAACAGTGCTTTGAAAGCTGAAAAAAAATCTTCAAGAGTAGCTGCAGATGGTATTTTAGTTTCTACCTTAACAGATAACTACGCCACAATTCTTGAGATTAATACCGAGACAGATTTTGCTGCTAAAGATTCAAGTTTTTTATCTTTTGCTGAAAAGGTTAAGACTTATATAACTGAAAATAAAGTTACTGATATAAATTCTTTAGAAGATTCCAGCCTTGAAGAAGAAAGAAAAACTTTAATACAAACTATTGGTGAAAATATTCAGCTCCGAAGGATTGAAACTTTAGACTTCACATCTGAAATGAAGAAGGGTTTATATATGCATTTTGACTCAAAACTGGCCGCTATTGTAATTACTAAAGATGGAAGTGATGAGGTTGCGAGAAATGTCGCAATGCATGTATCAGCATTTAATCCTTTATGTTTGTCTGAAGATGACATTGATAAAGATGTTTTGGAAAGAGAGAAAGCAATTTTTGCCAATCAAGCGCAGGAGTCTGGCAAGCCACAAGAAATCATGGACAAGATTGTAGAGGGCAAAGTTAAAAGGTTCTTATCAGAAGTATCATTATTATCTCAAGATTTTGTAAAGGATTCAGAGATCACTGTGCATGAATATCTTAATCAAAATAGCGCTATTGCTTTAGATTTTGTAAGATTAAAAGTTGGTGAAGGTATTGAAGTTGAAACAAAAGATTTCGCAGAAGAGGTAGCTGAGCAGTTAAAATAATATGTCTGAATTAAAGCACAAAAGAATTCTTCTAAAGTTTAGTGGAGAATCTGTTGCAGGAAATGATGAGCATGGCATTGACCCAAAAATTCTTGATAATATGGCTGCATCAGTCAAATCATGTAAAGACATAGGAGCTGAAATAGGAATTGTTATAGGCGGCGGCAATTTATTTCGTGGTGAAAAACTTAATAAAGCTGGAATGGATAGGGTAGTTGGCGATCATATGGGCATGTTGGCTACAGTTATGAATGGTATTGCACTTAGAGATTCTTTAGAAAGAGCTGGAATAAAAACAAGATTAATGTCCGCGATTTCAATGTCAGGAATTGTTGAGCACTATGATAGAAGATTGGCAATTCAATTATTAAGTGATGGATATGTTGTTATTTTTACCGCTGGGACAGGCAATCCTTTTTTTACTACAGACACTGCAGGATGTTTGCGAGCGATTGAAACTCAAGCAAATTTAATGTTGAAAGCAACAAGAGTAGATGGAGTATATGATTCCGATCCCGAGACAAATGAGAATGCTAAATTTTATGACACTCTAACCTTTGATGATGCTATTCTTAAAAATCTTAAAGTTATGGATGCAACTGCATTAACTTTGGCAAGAGATCATAAATTACCCATCAATGTATTCAATGTAAATCAACCAGACGCTGTAAGAGATATTATCTCTGGTAAAAAAATAGGGACACTTATAAATTAATATGGAAATTTTGCTCAAAGAGTTAACTGAAAAAATGGAAAAATCAGTTAATGCACTAAAAAACGCATTCAATAAGATAAGGACTGGCAGAGCAAATCCTGCCATCTTAGATGATATTAATGTTGATTATTATGGGAATCCAACCCCTATTAATCAAACATCTAATATTAGTGTTGAGGAAGGTAGGTCATTAGTAATTTCTCCTTGGGATAAAAATCTGATACCTGAAATAGAGAAAGCTATATTAAGTTCTGACCTTGGACTTAATCCTAGCACGAGTGGAGATTTGATAAGAGTTACAATGCCAGCTTTGACCGAAGAAACAAGACAAGACTACATTAAGCAAGCAAGAGCAGAGGCTGAAAATTCAAGAATTTCTATTAGAAATGTTAGAAGAGATGCTAACAATTCTGCCAAAGATATGCAGCAATCATCTGAGATATCTGAAGATGACTTAAGAAGAATAGAAGATCTTATTCAAAAAGAAACTGACAAATTCATATCAATTGTGGATTCCGATTTAAAAAATAAAGAATCAGATTTACTAGAGATATAAGTTACCACAATGGCCATAAGCCTTTCTAATAACAACAATCATCCCAAGAAAGTTGGCATTATCATGGATGGAAATGGAAGATGGGCAAAATTCAATAAATTAAAAATAAATAAAGGTCACGAAAAAGGTGTTGGTGTCGTTAGGGATGTCGTGAAAGAGTGTATCGCTCAAAATATAGAAAGCTTAACTATTTATGCTTTTAGCTCTGAAAATTGGTCAAGGCCTCAGAATGAAATAAATGGGATAAAAAAATTAATTGTTAGAGCAATTGATGATCAAGTCCCAGAGCTTAAGGAACAGAATGTCATGCTTGATTTTTTTGGAGATTTATCACGTTGGGGTGATGAAATTTTAGGAAAAATTAGTAAAGCTGAAAATGATACCTTTGAGGAACACCCATCATTAAGATTAAATATTGCCTTAGGCTATGGAGGTAGAAATGATATTGTTGTAGCCAGTAAAAGGATAGCTGAACATCTAAAATCAGATTTAATAAGCTCTGATGATATAAATGAAGACATGATTGCTAAATTTTCACAGGTGCCAGACGATAATATTGATTTGATCATAAGAACTGGAGGCGACAAAAGACTTAGTAATTTTTTGTTATTTCAGGCTGCTTATGCTGAAATTTTTTTCGAAGAAAAACTATGGCCGGATTTTACGAGAGATGATTTTAAAAAATATTTAGATGCTTTTAAAAAGACAGATCGAAGATTTGGAAAAAGGATTGAAGATTAGCATGTTATCAAGAGTATTTACCGCATTATCCTTAATATCAGTCATTTTAGTTGTACTTTATTTGCAGAACATATGGCTTTTTACTTCTTTAATTTTTCTTGTTTGTATAATTGCTTTTTATGAATGGATTAAAAATAAATTTAATAAGATTGTATTTGGTTTCATATTAATTTTTAATTTTGGTTTTTGGTCAATATTCTTTATATTACTTGGAGAATCATATGGTTATTTTAATAAAACTACGTTATATCTTCTCTATGGATTAATTATTTTAAACACTGGGTTATTTGACACATTCGCCTTTATTGTTGGCTCTAAATTTGGGAAGACATTTATTGTGAAAAAAATTAGTCCAAATAAAACTTTAGAAGGCCTAATTGCAGGCCTATTAGCATCGTTATTAATTGGCATTATTTTTTGTAATATGGCAGAAGTGTCATATTGGTTTGTGATTTATTATGTTTTAGGCGGGTTGTGCGCATTTGTTGGAGATCTTTTAATTAGTTATTTTAAAAGAAAATCTGACATTAAGGATACAGGTACGATACTCCCAGGACATGGTGGTATGTTAGACAGGATTGATTCGCATCTTTTAGCAACCCCAATTCTAATTATTTTAGGTTTATTTTCATAATGAAGAATATTCTTTTACTTGGGGCAACCGGGAGTATTGGTAAAAGCGTTTTGAGTGTAATCTCCGAAAATAAAAATCTATTTAATTTAATAGGTATTTCGTTTAAAAGTAATTATTCCAAAGCTGAAGAAATCATTAATAATTTTTTGCCTAAATATGTCTACATAGATGATCATGATTGTTATGTTAAAAATGCTACTAATAATGGATGCACATTTTTAAACGGAGATCTTAGACTAGAACAGCTAATAAAAAATACAGAGATTGATATTATTATTTGTGCTACATCAGGTTTTGCTGGATTAAAAGCAGCATCTATTGCTGTAACTACAGGAAAAAAAATATTATTGGCCAACAAAGAAAGTATTGTTGCTGGTGGTGATTTAATAATGCCCTTAGCAAAAAAACATACTTCGGAAATTATTCCGATTGATAGCGAACATAATGCAATTTTTCAATGTCTCTCTGGAGAAAATGGTATAGACGATGTACAGAAAGTAACCATTACCGCCTCTGGTGGTCCATTTTTAAATTCTCCAATAAGCGATTTAAAAAATGTAACTTTAGATCAAGCTTTAAATCATCCAAATTGGGAAATGGGCAATAAAGTTACAATCGATTCAGCAACTTTAGTTAATAAGTGTTTAGAGTTAATAGAAGCAAAGTATCTTTTTAACTTGGAAGAGAATATTTTTGATTTAGTTGTTCATCCCCAAAGCATCATTCACTCTATCGTTACTTACAAAGATGGTTCAAGCATTTGTCAAATGAGCTCTCCTGATATGAAAATTCCTATTGCCAATGGTCTATCTGATATGAATAGAGTTCCAATAAGTTTTGAGCAACTCGACTTCACTTCCTTAAAACTTACTTTTCATGAGTTTCCAAATGATAGGAAGAAAATTCAAGACATTGCCCGGGAAGTTTGTAATAAAGGTAGTAATCTTGGAGCTGTTTTCAATGCTGCAAATGAAATTGCAGTCGAGAGCTTTATAAAAGGACAAATAAACTTTGATAAAATTTATGACGTTATTTATAGAACTTTTGATGAAAGTAATGTGTCTAATGAGTTATCAATTGAAACAATTAATGATATTGATAGACATACACGTATTGAGGCAAAGAAAGTGGTAAAATCCATCTCTTAAATATTTAATTTATGACTTTTTTAATATACATATTAGCTTTCGCAGTTTTGTTGGGCGTATTAGTCACAATACATGAATTTGGCCATTTTATTTTTGCACGAATGTTTAAAGTTCATGTTCAGAGGTTCTCAATTGGAATGGGACCTGTTTTTTATAAAAAATATGACAAACATGGCACAGAATTTGCACTATCTGCAATTCCGCTTGGTGGATATGTGTCTATGATTACAAATAAATTAATTGAATTAGAGCCTGAAATATCTCAACAACTTACTGAAGAGCAGATGAAGAATACTTTTGACTCTAAGCCAAAATGGCAAAGAGCATTGATAATGTTTGCTGGGCCTCTCGCAAATTTCTTATTATCGATATTCATATTTACAAGTATTTTCATTAGCACCATCGATCCACAAACAGTCCCTGTTGTTGAAAAAGTATACGAAGATAGTAATAAAGTATATTACGCTTCTTCATTTGAAGAGGGCGACAAAATAAATGCAATTAATGGAGTTACTATTAAAGACGCAAAAGATTTTAATCTTGAGTTGTTATCTTATGCGGGTTTCACCGGAGAAATAAATTTTGAGGTAGATAGAGATGATATACCGCAATCAGTTAACATTGAAGTTCTAGATTTTTTACCCACATCAGAATCTCAAAGCAATCCAGCTGCATATATGGGCTTTGAAATTGTTTATAAAATGCAACCAATAATTGGAAGAATTGTTTCAGGTGGTTCAGCAGATAATGCTGGCCTGAAATCTAATGACTTAGTTTTAGAAATTGGTAATGAAAAAGTAAATTATGCTGAAGATATTCAAAATATAGTTTCTAACAATCCAGACACCACATTAGATTTTAAAATTAGTCGAGATGACAATATTTTTTATATACCTGTAGATATTAGCTCAAGAGTTGTCTCAGATGAGGCAAGAGGTTTTCTGGGAGTTCAATTTGGAACCTCTAGAAGTTTTTGGCAGGCTTTTACAAAGGGCGTATATGAGACCTATAACTTAAGCGCTAAAACTCTTCAGTTTATCGGAAAAATGGTTACCGGAAACATGGGAACTGAAAATTTAAGTGGTCCAATAGGAATTGCACAAATGGCTGGAGATACTGCTCAAGCTGGGTTACTTCCATTTATGTACCTGATGGCATTATTAAGCATTAGTTTGGCTGTAATAAATTTGTTGCCCATTCCAGTTTTAGACGGAGGGCAACTAACACTATTAGGTATTGAAGCTGTTCGGGGCAAGCCATTACCTGAAAAAGCAGAAAATATGATTTATACAGGTGGTACAGTGCTTGTAGTTATGTTGATGATTTTTGCTATTTTTAATGATATTTCTAGATTTTTATAAAAATGCAAAAATTTAAGCTGACCTTTCTTTCGTTTTTTCTTAGTTTAAATCTTTTATCTTTTGAAGAATTTTTAGTTAGCGATATAAGAATTATTGGACTTCAAAGAGTCTCAACAGGTAGTATTTTTAATGTAATTCCTATAAGTGTTGGAGATAGAATTGATTCAAGAAAATCTTATGACATTGTTAAATCATTGTTTTCAACGGAACAGTTTGATGACATTCAAATAGGTAAAGACGGAAATACTTTAATTATAACTGTGGTTGAAAGACCATCGATATCAGAAATTGATATTTCCGGAAACAAAGCACTAAAGACTGAACAATTAATTGAAAGTTTGGATGGAGTAGGAATCAAAGAGGGTGAAGTATACAAAAGATCAACCTTAGAAAGAGTAAAGTCAGAGCTTGTTCGTTCATATGCATCAAACGGAAGGTATGGTGCAGATGTAGAAATTGATGAGATTGTAAAACCTAGAAATAGAATCGAAATTAGTATCGTTGTAGATGAGGGCACTAGCGCTAAAATTGAAAAGATTAACATCATAGGCAACGAAATATATACAAACGAAGAATTACTTGATGGTTTCGAGCTTTCGGAGGGATCTTTTTTTTCATTTCTATCAAATGATAATCAATATTCAAGAGAGAAACTTAAGGGAGATATTGAAACCTTAGAGTCATTCTATAGAGATAGAGGCTATCTAAAATTTTCAATCGAATCATCTCAAATTAGCCTTTCTAGAGATAAGAAATTGATCTTTATAACTTTTAACGTAAATGAAGGTGAAAAATATACTAATGTTGATGTAGTTGGTGAGATACCTTTTGATGAAGATGTATATATTGACATTGTAAATAGGTTAAAAGACACAACTTATTCTCAGGCTCAAATTACATCAATAGAAGAGTTTTTTACAAACGTTCTTGGTAATCGAGGATATGCATTTGCTGAGGTGGTTGGCAATCCCGAGATTAATGAGGTCACCAACGAGGTGAAATTAATTTTTTCTGTTCAGCCAGGAAATAGAACTTACACAAGAAAAATCTTATTTACCGGTAATGATATAACGCAAGATTATGTTCTTAGAAGAGAAATGAGACAGTTTGAGGGAGCATGGACTTCCGACAATAGTATAGAAGCTGGCAAGGTAAGATTGGAAAGATTGGGTTACTTTAAAGAGGTTAACGTTGAGACCATTCCAGTTCCAGGCACAGAGGATCAAATCGATATTGTCTATAGCGTCGAAGAAGAAACTACAGGAAGTGTAGGCGGAAATATAGGCTATAGTGATTTTGGTCTAATGCTAGGATTTAATTTACAGGAACAAAACTTTCTAGGTAGCGGAAATACTGTAGGTATTGGAATCAATAAAAATATCTATAGTGAAATGTATAACATTTCATATATGAATCCATATGCGACAAGGGATGCAGTCAGTTTAGGATATAACGTATTTTTTAGAGAAACTGACTATGGAGAATTTAATGTTGCTAATTATTTAACAAATTCAAATGGTTTTGGTGCTCAATTTGGATACCCTATTTCAGATATATCAAGACTAGGGTTTAACATAACTTATGATAAAACTGATATTGATATAGGTACATTACCAGCTAGAGAGATATATGATTTCGTCTCAGTTGAAGGTAATATTTTTGAGACTTTGACTGCTCAGCTATCATGGCAACAAGTAACTCTTAATAGGGGACTTTTTCCAACAGATGGAGCTTCAACAGTTGTTAGCTTTAGTTCAACTATTCCAGGAAGTGATTTAAGTTATTACAGATTTAATATTAGACAGAGATATTATCAACCACTTTCATCAGATTTTGTTTTTGGCTTCCAAGGTGAAATTGGTTACTTGGATTCCTATGGTGATACAGAAGAAATACCATTTTTCCAAAATTTTTATGCAGGTGGACCAAGATCATTAAGAGGTTTTGAATCTAATACTCTTGGACCAAGAAGTACAGATGCCCCATGTTATGAATTTAATTATGAAGATGGAACATGCCCAAATCTACTTGATACTGATGGTGATGGTGAAGCAGATGCGCCTTATTTAAATCCATATGCAAATCAGGGACAGCGATCAAGATATAGAGATGCTCCAATAGGTGGAAATATTAAAGTTGAAGGAAGTTTACAATTAATATTTAGATTGCCATTCATTGAAGATCAAAGATCATTAAGATCAGCCTTCTTTTTTGATTTTGGAAATGTCTTTTCAGATAATTGTAAAGAATATCAAATCAATTGCTCAGAACTATCTGTTGATGAGCTTAGATATTCCTATGGAGTAGGTATAACGTGGATAACAGGTTTTGGTCCAATGAGCTTAGCAATTGCCAAACCCACAAATGCAGGTCCTCTTGAGAGAACCGAAGAATTCCAATTTACAGTAGGAAATGTTTTCTAGTTAATATAAAATGTTCAAATCCATTAAGGGGTACATATGAGA
>LULK01000240.1_pt2 | contig 17697 bp, 20 predicted proteins | sample 728181 | NCBI WGS metagenome assembly LULK01 (sample SAMN03860291, study PRJNA289734) | marine metagenome | biome: seawater column; feature: ocean; material: water; isolation source: Red Sea water column Station 169 - depth 10m | place: Saudi Arabia: Red Sea | collected 2011-10-15 | depth 10 m | reverse complement strand
CTCTGATGTAGCCTTAGTCCCAGAGACAACTGTTAAAGCCGATTTAGATATTTCTATAAAGGTTTTTAAGTTGCTTGAAATGCTTGAAGATCTTGACGATACTCAAAATGTGACCTCCAACATAGAGTTTGCTGAAGGCATGCTGGATCAATTGGATTAAAATGACAAATTCTAGAAATAAAGGCGCTTCTTTCGAGAGAGAAGTGGCTAATTTGTTGACTAATGATTTGAATTTATCAAAAAATATCAGACGAATACTCGAGCAAACTAGGGAGAAGCATTTACCTGATTTAATGTTGGGAAGATGGTATCTCGAATGTAAGAGATACGGATCTGGAGCCGAACCATTAGAAGCTTGGTGGAAGCAAGTCTTAGAAGCTACAAAAAATAAAGGAATCCCTGCTTTAGTATACAAATTCGATAGAAGGCCAATTAAAGTTAGAGTGCCCCTAGGAGCCATAAATCCTTCACTACATTTAGATTCACCTTTTACAGCAGATCTATTGTGGGATGACTTTATTTTCCTCCTAAAAGAACTTTATGCCAACGATATAGCTGATCATGAACACATAGACTAATGAAGGATTATCATTTTAGAATTTATTACGAAGATACAGATGCACAAGGCGTTGTATATTATGCTAACTATCTGAAATTTTTTGAAAGAGCTAGAACCGAGTATTTAAGAGGAGTTGGCTACGAACAAATGAAGCTTATGCAGGAAGGTATTATATTTATTGTCAGGAGTCTTGAGCTAAAACTTATAAAGCCTGCAAAGTTAGATGACTCTGTTAAAGTGAGAACTGAATTGTCAAAGGTTGGAAAAGTAAGTTTTGATTTCATACAAACCGCATATGTTAATGATTCCTTGATTACTGAAGCGAATATTAAATGCGGTAGCTTAGATCCGATAACTTTTACTCCTTCAGCACTTCCTGAATATTTATATAAAGGAATGCAAAAACTACTTTTATAATTATATGGATCTCTCAATTTTAGAATTATTTTTGAATGCAAGTATTGTAGTTAAATCTGTCATAGTGATTCTAATTCTTGCATCTCTTGTCTCTTGGATGATAATTTTTGAGCGTTGGATTTACATAAAAAAAGTAAATCAGGAATTCTTCAATTTTGAAACTAGATTCTGGTCAGATTCAGGACTAGAAGCCTTACTGTTAACAAGTCAAGAAGGGGAGCATGAACCAATTGGGGCTGAATATATTTTTCAAGTTGGATATCTTGACTACAAACGTCTCATAGCAGAAAAAATTGATTCAGATACTATCATATCGAGTGTGCAGAGAAATATGCAGGCTGCGTTAACAAAAGAGCAATCATTGCTTGAAAAACATTTACCTTTTTTAGCCACTATTGCTTCTGTGAGTCCTTACATAGGTTTGTTTGGAACGGTTTGGGGCATAATGAACTCGTTCAGAGGACTAGCCGGTTCATCTCAAGCAACATTATCTGCAGTAGCTCCTGGTATCTCTGAAGCTCTAATTGCAACAGCGATAGGACTTTTTGCAGCGATACCTGCTTTAATCGCTTACAACAAGTATATATCTGATTCTGATAGACTCATTTCAAGTTTTGAAGGATTTAAAGAGGAATTTTCTTCGGTTCTTCATCGTGATATGCAGTCTGACAAAAAATGAAACGAAGAAATCTTATATCTGATATTAATGTTGTTCCTTATATCGATGTTATGCTGGTTTTGTTGGTTATTTTTATGATATCTGCACCTTTGATGGTTCAAGGAATTCAAATAAATCTTCCCGAAGCGTCCTCAGAAGCTTTACCAGTAAAGAATAATGAACCTCTCATTATTTCCATTAAAAAAGATGGTGCTATCTTTTTAGAAACTGAATCCACTAAAGATAGATCTCTAAGTCTTGAGGAGATGAACAATTTTGTGTCGAAGATTTTTGAGGCTAGTCCTGGTTTGCAAGTCGTCATAAGAGGTGATGGTGAAGTGAAGTATGAGAGAGTCATGACTGTTATGGCTGAGTTACAAATAGCCGGAGCTAGTGACATAGGATTAATCTCGCAACCAATAACATCTAAGTGAACTATTTTGCTCCACTCTTTTTATCAGTATTTATCCATTTTGGTATAGTTTTATCCTTTTCAAATTTTTTCACCATAGACTTTGATAAATTTAATATTGAAGCGGAAAAACCTATTACTACATATATTATATTTGCTGAAAATAAAAAGACCCAAAAAGAACTCATCAAAATTCAACAAGATCTTCCAAATAAGACTATTTTGGAAGTTGAGGTCGAAAAGATAGACATCACTAGCAATACTTCAATCATAGAAGCAATTGAAGCTCTGGAAAATATAAAAACTTCCGATAATCTAGAAAGAGCGGAAGTATCTCAATCCGATGTTGAGAAATACTCTTATGTAATAAAAAAACAAGTCATGGCAAACTGGAAAAGACCTAAAAATCTAAATTCGAATTTAAAGACTGAAATCCAAATTAATCTCGTGCCTACGGGTGAGATTATATCTTCAAAAATAATTAAAGGGAGTGGAAACAAAATTTTTGATGATTCAGCTTTGTCTGCGGTTTTAAAGGTTAGATCTTTTGAAGGTTTAAACATGCAAATGAATCTATTTGATCAGCACTTTAGAGAATTTATTTTAATATTTAGTCCTAATTAATTTGAATGACGCAATGTTTTATAAGAATATTATTTTAATAACTGCATCATTATTCTTTCTTTCAACTCTTTCTGGACAACTTAGAATAGAGATCAAAGGTGGACTAGAGGACCCAATTAATGTAGCGGTAGTTCCTATGCAATGGAATTTAGATACCCCTCAAGATTTATTTATTCATGAGGTAATAAAGTCTGATCTTGAATCATTCGGAGAGTTCAATGTATTGCCTCCTAAGAATATGTTGAGCCTACCTAGTTCTAAAGAAGACGTTTTTTTTAAAGACTGGAGAATATTAGGAACAGATTTCTTGGTCATAGGAAATGTAGGTCTTTCGGAGGTGGAGAATGAAATAAAAGTTTCATTTATCATTTTTGATGTTGTGAAAGAAAGATTAATACACAGAGGTATAGTATTAGGTACCAAAAAAACTTTAAGAAGAATGAGTCATAAAATCAGTGATAACATTTATTCAAAAATACATGGCATCCCAGGTATTTTTTCAACTCAAATAGCTTATATAGATAAGCCATCTGTCAGTGATCCTAACTATAACTTAATGATTTCAGATCTAGATGGATTTCAGAGCTTATCTCTTTTTTCTTCTCCTCAACCTTTGATGTCTCCAAGTTGGTCTCCTGACAGGAAGAAAATTGCATATGTATCTTTTGAAGAGGGAACTTCGCGTATCTTCATACAGCAGCTTTCTAATGCCGAAAGGTTTGGTCTTAAACTAGAAAGAGGTATTAATAGCTCACCAAATTGGTCACCAAATGGTGATAAATTGTCTGCTGTCCTATCCAGGACAGGTAATCCAGATATTTTTATATATGATCTTAAACTTTCTAATTGGATCCAAGTTACGAATCACTTTGGAATTGATACTGAACCAGATTGGTCACCTGATTCTACAAAAATTTTATTCACCTCAAATAGATCTGGTTCACCGCAAATATATGAAGCAAATGTAAAAACGAAGAGAATAAAAAGAATTACTTTCGATGGAACTTATAATGCGAGGGGCAGGTATCTACCCAATGGAAAGGACATTGTCTTTGTTCACAGAAGAAATGGTGTCTTCCATATAGCCAAGCAAAACCTGAGATCTGGAAATATAAATATATTAACCGATACTTCATTAGATGAATCTCCAACAGTTTCACCTAATGGAAATGTAGTTATTTATGCAACTAAGGACGGGGATAAGGATATATTGGCTGGTATTACTTTAGATGGTAAGACAAAATTTGTTATGCCTTCATTGAAGGGAGAGGCAAGAGAACCGTCCTGGTCTCCTCTGATAGATTAGAATCAAAATAGAAGTATAATAGAAACAGGAGGCTTAAATGAATATCATACAAAAATCTTTAATAACTTTTCTCGTAATTACTGTAGCTTCATGCAGTTCTGTCTCAATGGACAGGACAAGCGATTCAACAGCCATATCCGCATCTGCATCAGGTGCTTACTCTGATAGCGGTCTTACATCTAACAATATTCTTTACTTTGCATATGATAGATCAGATATAAATTCTGAGGGCAGGGCGAAAATTAGATCCCTTGCTAATGTTATAAAAGACAATAATTTGAGTGTAAGGGTTGAGGGACATTGTGATGAGAGAGGAACACGTGAATATAATTTAGCCCTTGGAGAACAACGAGCCAAAACAGTCGCTGAATTATTGATTATCAATGGAGTTTCTTCAGAAAAAATTTCTACTGTAAGTTATGGTGAGGAAAAACCAGCCGTATCTGGCTCTAATGAGAACTCTTGGTCAAAGAATAGAAGGGCACTCGTTAAAACATTCTGATTAATTTGAAAAATATTTTTTTTAGTTTTTTTCTTCTATCTACCTTTACGATTTTTTCTGAAGAAAATGAAAGTTTAGAACTTCTCTATAAAAAGATAGAAGTCCTTGAAGAGGAAATTAGAGATTTAAGAAATATACTTGAGGAAAATTCCATTCTGGTTGATAGGTCTCTTGAACTTCAACAGCAGAGATATTTAGATTTAGATTCAAGAATATTAGAAATATCGAAAATCTCATCAGAGAAGCTAAACTCAATTTATAAAGAGGGTCAGTATTTAGATACTGAAGAAAAAGAGTTATTTAAGTCAGCGTTAATTTTATTTGAAGAATCAAGATTCGCTGAGGCGTTAGAAATTTTCTCTCAAATTATAATTACTTTCCCTAATGGAGCTTTTACAGCTGATGCATATTTCTGGTCTGGTGAACTATTTTTGGCTCAAGAGATGTACGAAGATGCCAAACTAAGCTTTAAAAATGTTGTAGATAATTTTTATCAACATTCTAGAGCACCAGATTCTTTATTTAAATTAGGTGAAATTTATAGAATAGAAGGTGATATTGAGAGATCATTAGGATTTTATGATAAGGTCAATGAAGATTTTCCTGATTCAGGAGCTTCTCAACTATCAAAAAAATCACAAGAAATTTTAAAAGAAGAGTCGAATTTAGTTGAGTAAACCTTTAAAATACGCAATTTCCGGGCCGTTAGCTCAGTCGGTAGAGCAGTTCGCTTTTAACGAATTGGTCCTGCGTTCGAGTCGCAGACGGCCCACCAACGCTTAGATGTATATCTTTTTAATTTGTTTAGGAGGTTCTATAGGAGCTCTGAGCAGATATTATTTATCCAGTCTATTTCAAGAGTCAGAGAATTTTGAAATTCCCTTCGGAATTTTAATTGTAAATATATCAGGTTGTTTCTTATTGGGTCTGTTCTACCACCTAATGGATTCCAGTCTAGAAAGATACTTGACACCATTTCTTTTCATTGGATTCTTGGGTGCATTTACAACCTTTTCTGCATTTTCAAAAGAGTCTTTAGATTTGTTATATCAAGGTAATTTTTTGATGGCCCTTTTATATATAATATTGTCAGTATCAACATGCTTAGGGGCAACATGGTTAGGAATGCACCTTACAAGAGTTAGTTAACTTTTAGCCCTCTAGTATCCCTCATTATTTGCCTATAACTATATCCTCTATAACCCTCAGAAGTTAAAAGTTTTGATGCCTCCTTGCGTAGCCAAGTTATTCCTTTTCCTGGGTTATCTGATTGTAATTCCTTTATGACGTTTACAACTCTTTCTTTTTTTAGAGCTGATTCCATTGAAAGACTACTATTATTGAGCTCTTTGTATTTGGGAGAGGATTTATCAGTCATGTAACCTTTTAAATTTGAGACTTCAAGTGCATCCATCATCAACATAGTATTGTATACAATGGTTTTTGATATTGGATTTCTATCCACTTCATCAAGTACAAGTTTTGCCCTAAAAATTATATGGGCTGCTAGCCTTAACCTCTCCGATATATTTTCACTATCTAACATAGTAATTACATCATCCCATTTGGTAGAAAAATCAGATTCAGCTAAAATTTCAGCTGCAGCGGCGGCAATATTTTGTAAGTTCTTTTTTGGATCAAGATCTTCAACTGCCTCTTGAAGTTGAGTTAAAGAAATATCTAGATGTGATTCTTTAGATTTCATATATTTTTTTATCTTAACCATTGTTGTTTAATTATTAAATACCTTTATGTACACCATAATTAAGATTATTTTTACCGCCTTAGTGATAGTGATCATTTCTGAAGTAGCTAAGAGGTCAACACTAATTGCGGGTATTGTAGCTTCTATTCCATTAACGTCCTTGTTGGCTTTTATGTGGCTATACTTTGATACACACGACCCTTACTCCATAAGAGACTTATCCAGAAATATACTCTTAATGATACCTCCTTCATTAACATTCTTTATCGCTTTATACAGCTTAATAGGATGGGATATGTCTTTCTATTCAAGTCTATCTATATCAATTTTGCTTACAGCCTTTGTGTATTGGATATATTTCATTATATTAGGATTCTTTGGAGTTAATTTAAAATAAAGAACAGTATGAAATTATTTATGGTGCATGTTGGATTTTATGACAGATCTATTGGAGAGGGGCTCTACGAGACCCACTTGAATTATTTTATAGCCGCTGAGAATGCTAAAGAAGCCAAAACCAAGACACATTCCTTAGAGGAATTTCAGGCAAAATCTATGCACATTGATGGTATTAAAGAGATTTCAAATGTTCAAGGCTATGAAGTTATTTTGAAGGAAGGATCCGAATCAGAGCAAGGAGAGGTCATTTCATATGATGAAGCAAAGGAGTTATAAGAGTGAGTGATACAATTTTCCAAAAGATCATCGATAAGGAATTACCAGCAGACATAATTTATGAAGATGATAAATCTTTAGTTTTTAGAGACATTAATCCCGTTGCGCCGACTCATCTTTTAATAATTCCAAAAAAACAAATAAAAAAAATATCTGATGCACAAAAAGAAGATCAGGATCTTCTTGGTCATTTGTTTCTTGTTGCAGGAGAGGTAGCAAGACAATTAGGAATACAAGATGCTTTTAGGCTTGTTGTGAATAATGGTGCAGGAGCACAACAAACTGTTTTTCATCTCCATATACATCTTATAGCTGAAAGAGAATTTTCCTGGCCTCCTGGTTAAGAGAAGGACTTGAGGGCTTCAATTGATTTATGGGATCTTTCAATCTTGTTATGGATAGCCTCTGTAAGTTGAAAATTATTACCAGTTAAATCCAGAGCCATCCTTAGATGTTTTATTGATGTTTCGTAAGACCCAGTTAAGAAAAAATATTCTGCTCTGGATAGATGCAATCCTATCAAATTTTTATCAAGCCCTTGCACCTCTGCTAACCAATACCAAACCTGAGGATCTTTAGGTCTTTTCAATGTAAGATCCTTAAGTATCTTTTCTCCAGATTTATAGTCACCTTTATTCATCAACACTTTGTTGTAAAGCATAGATACAGGATAATTGTAAGGATTAGTGCTTAACAAAGATGATGCCAATGCTTCTGCCTCAAAATAATTTTCTGCTTCAATATGGAGTTCTAAGAGACCTATTTGAAGTATGAGATTTTCACTATCCATTTCCAATGCTTGCCTCATGGTATTTAATGCTTGGGAGTGTTTGTTGTCCCTAGAATATGCCAGGGCAAGTCCATAGTGCGCTTCTAATTTCTCTCTTTTATCAGACGAATTTGTAAGCTCTTTTTGAAATATTGTTACAGCTTGTCGAGGTACTTCGGAAAAATGTACGATTGTCCTATTCCTAACAAGATCATAATCTAGTGAATTTCTATATTTTTTGTTTTCAAAACCTTGTGCCCTGGATTGAGCATCCGCGATTCTATTTTTAGTAAGAGGGTGAGACCTTAAAAACTCAAGTTCATTCGAACCAGAAAGCCTACTTAAAGATTGTAACTTTTCAAACATATAAGAAGTACTTTTTGGATCGAACCCTGCCGATACCATATTTTTAAATCCAATTCTGTCAGCTTCCTGCTCATCGCCTCGACTAAAGGAGAGGTTCTGCTGAGTAATTGCTTGTTGACCTACTAGAAGAGCATTTGGATTACTAGTTGCCCCAGCAAGGGCTATACTTCCTAATATCATAAGGGAATTGGCTAAACTCCTATCTTTTTGCCTCTGCATTCTCCTTGCGAAGTGTCTTTGACTTAAATGAGCTAATTCATGAGATAAAACAGAAGCAAGTTGACCTTCAGTGTCCGCGTGAAAAATAAGTCCAGCATTGATACCGATAATACCGCCAGGGGCAGCAAAAGCATTAACAGACTTTTCATCTATTAGTGCAATCTCCAATCTTCTATCAGTTAATTCACTAAATTCGGATAATCTGTAAACTAAGTGTTCGGCATAATCCTGAGAAACCGGATCGATATATTCTGGTAAAGTTCTTCGAAGTTGGGCCATATATAGCCTTCCTAAATTATATTCAGATGCAATAGATATTACCGAAGATGAGCTATCTCCTATAACAGGGAGGTCCTCCTCAGAAGAAGATAAGTTGCTAGATACCAAGATCAACAAATAGATTATGAATTTCGCTATAATGATATGCATATAATTTTTATAATGCCAATTATATTAAATTAAAGAATTAGATTTCCTAAAATATTGTTAGTTCCACAATTATAATGCAGAGTTTATTAGATAAATTTATTAAAAGGTTTTTTTCCAATGAGGAATCTGTATATTTTGCCGTCTTACTAATATTTTCTTTCCTTTTTATAATTTTCTTTGGCGATATCTTATTGCCAGTAATTATCAGTGTAGTTATAGCTTTTCTTTTAAATGGGTTAATGAATGCCTTATTAAAGATGGATATTTCTCAACAACTATCATTGACCATAACCTTAATAGTCTTTTTTGGCTGTTATATGAGTTTATTTTTTGCTCTTCCTTCAATTGGCACAGAAATTAATAATTTATTGCAAAATCTTCCGATAATTGTGAGCTCTTTTCAACAAACTCTAGTTGAGATGAATAATTATTTTTCAAAAGAAGATATCGATTTGATTTTCGCTAATTTGAGCAATCAGATTAATAGTTTATTAAGCTCAGCCTTAGGCCAATTAGCAGGGACAATTTCTTTAATGTTTAATGCTATCCTTTACGCAATAATGATTCCTTTGATGGTCTTCTTTTTCCTGAAGGATAAAAATGTATTATTACCAATTGCTTCATTTTTACTACCTAAAGAGAATGGATTTATGCAATCTGTTTTTTCAGAAATGAATGATCAACTCTTTAATTATGTTACTGGAAAATTTTTGGAAATGATTATTGTTGCCAGTGCCTCGTATATCTTATTTGCTGCACTTGGACTTCCTTATGCTGTATTAATTGCAATACTTGTTGGTCTTTCAGTAATCATCCCAATATTTGGCGCTATTTTAGTGACCGTCCCAGTTGTTTTGATTGGTCTTTATGAGTGGGGTGTATCTGAGAATTTCTACTGGCTATTGGGATTCTATCTATTAATACAAATTTTAGATGGTAATGTCCTAGTTCCTATACTATTTTCAACTAGAAATAATCTTCACCCGGCAGTTATAATTATTGCTATTCTATTATTCGGAGGAATTTGGGGTTTTTGGGGGCTATTTTTTGCCATTCCTTTAGCAACATTTATAAAAGCAATTATTAATTCGTGGCCAGATCCGATTGATTAACTCTTAAGAAGTTTTGCTGCTTCTAGAACTTCTTTGGCATGACCAGTAACTTTAACTTTTCTCCATTCATTGACCAACTTACCTTTTGAATCAATCAAAAATGTACTCCTCTCTATTCCCATATATTTTTTACCATACATGCTCTTTTCCTTTATAACATCGTATTGTTTGCATATTTTCTCATCAGGATCGGATATCAGTTCGAAATTAAACTTCTCATTCTTTTTAAATTTTTCATGAGATTTTATTGATTCTCTAGATAAACCAAAAATTACAGTATTTGCTCTGGTAAATTGAGATTTTAAATCTCTGAAGTCTTGACCCTCTGTAGTGCAGCCAGGAGTGCTATCTTTCGGATAAAAATATAATACTACATTTTTACCTTTCAAATCAGAAAGGCTTACATTCTTATTTCCAGTGCATGCGCCCTTAAAGATCGGCGCTTTATTATTTATTTTAGGTGTTGGCATATCTCCTCCGTCAGAAACATTCTATAATATTAAGATTCTAACATTGAGTTAAAAAATAATTAATGTTTAATCTAAAAGGCTCTATAACAGCTCTGGTTACTCCGATGGAATCGGATGGGGAGATAAATTGGGAAGGATTAAGAGATCTAATCGAGTGGCATATTAGTTCTAATACGTCAGGACTAGTAGTTGTTGGAACAACTGGAGAGTCGGCTACCTTGGATGTTTCAGAACATGTAAAACTTATAGAAAGAGCTGTAGATATTTCAAATGGCAGAATAAAAGTTATAGCTGGCACGGGAGCTAATTCTACAAAAGAAGCTATTTATCTTACATCTTCAGCAAAATCTGCAGGTGCTGATGCTGCACTTTTAGTAACACCCTATTATAACAAGCCGACACAAGAAGGTTTATATCTGCATTATCAGTTAATTGCAGATGAAGTTGAGTTCCCTCAAATTCTTTACAATGTGCCTTCAAGGACAGGATGTGATCTTTTGAATGATACTGTTATGAGGTTAGTGGATCATCAAAATATCGTTGGTCTGAAAGATGCAACTGGCGATCTTGGACGCTTAGAAGATTTTGTGACCAATTTAGATTCAGAACAGAAAGATAATTTTGCTTTATATTCCGGAGACGATCCAACTGCTACTGAATTTATGATAAATGGTGGAATGGGAACAATTTCAGTAACTTCCAACATTGTTCCCAAAACAATATCTAATATATGTGATTATGCTCTGAGCGGAGAAGCCAAGGCAGCTAGAGATTTAGATACAACGCTAGTCAGACTCAATCAAATTCTATTTATAGAATCTAACCCAATTCCCGTAAAATGGATGCTGAATCGAATTGGAAGAATAACTGACGGCATAAGATTACCTTTGTCTCCTTTAGATACAAAGTTCCACGATAAAGCCGAGGAAGTTTTGGCTGAATTAAACTTATTAAATTAGTGAATATGAATAAATTTATATACGTACTGATAGTTTCTGTCTTTTTAAGTTCTTGTAGTTACCTTTTAACTGATCACAAGAATGACTACCTAAAAGAAAGACAAGAAAAGTCATTAAAGTTACCAGAAAATTTGACCACTAGACCGATCATTGATTACTACCCTATAAATTCTTCAAATCCTGAGACTGTTGGCAATGAATATAACATCCCAATGCCACAACAAGTATTTTCTTCAGGTACCTCTAATGAGGTAAGGATGCATAAATTAGGTGAAATTAGATGGGTTTATGTTGAAACTTTGCCCAGCAGCGCATGGCCCATGATGAATGATTTTTGGATTACAAGTGGTTATAACCTGGCAAAATCAGATCCTACATCAGGAATTATTGAGATTACTAATATAGGAGATAGCGAAATAAAGTCCAAACTTGTTATGAAAGTTGAACATGGTATTAGACAAGCTAGCTCCGAAATTTTTGTTTCTCATTTGGAAGAAATTGAAGGTCAATGGGTGCGGGTAGTGGGAGACAATAATCTTGAGGAAGAAACTATGCGAAAGGTATTGGATTACTTCGCAACTACACCGCCAAGCGGAGGTACCTCATTGGTAGCCTTAAACTTGAATTATGGCCAGAAAGCCGCACTCATCCAAGATGATAGTCAAGAGAGTTTTATAGAGCTTAACTTAGAGTATGCGCGTGCTTGGGCTGCTGTTGATAGAGCGCTAAAGGAAGCTTTAATCAATGTAAATGATCTTGACAGAGATGAAGGAGTTTTTTACGTAAACTTTTCAAGAGAAGATCAAAAGGGTTTTATTAGAAGAATCTTTTCTGGAGATTCATTTAATGGGGACTTTAGAATCTTAGTTAAAGAAATTGATGAAAACACATGTAGAGTTACAATAAGTTCAGAAGCGGAGGAAGCTCAAGCTTATGAGCGCGAGCTTCTTTCAGAGATAAACCAATCATTATCTTAATTTTATGGAAAATATTGAAAAGGGCGAACTAATTACCACCGGAAAGGCCAAATCTTTGTTCGAGTCTAGTGAATTAGACTACCTCATTATGCACTATCGAGATGATACCTCTGCATTCGATGGCAAGAAGATTGAAAGTTTAGATGGGAAAGGGACCATTAATAACAAATTTAATGCCTTCATAATGGAGTATCTTGAAGGGGAAGGAATTCCTACTCACTTTGAAAAACTTATAAGTGAAACAGATAGTCTGGTTAAAAGACTTGAAATGGCACCTGTAGAGTGTGTTGTAAGAAATGTAGCTGCTGGAAGTATTTGCAAAAGACTTGGTTTGGAGGAGGGGATGGACTTAAATCCTCCTACATTTGAATTCTTTTACAAAGATGACGAACTTGGCGATCCAATGATAAATGAATACCATATTAAATCTTTTGGTTGGGCCACTGAAGATCAAGTAACTCAAATGCAAACAAAAACTTTTCAAGTTAATAATGCGTTGAAGAAGTTATTTTCCGAAGCTGGGATGATTTTAGTAGATTACAAATTAGAGTTTGGAGATTTCAAAGGTGAACTTCTATTAGGAGATGAATTTACGCCAGATGGTTGTAGAGTTTGGGATGAAGAAACTAGAGAGAAACTTGATAAAGACAGATTCAGACAAGGACTGGGCGATGTTGTTGAATCTTATCAAATAATGGCAAAGAGACTGGGTGTCATCTAGATCTATTTAAGACCAGAATTTATATCCTTTAATTTTTCTGAACCGGGACAAAGATCATTAAGATTCATCTCGTTCAAAGGTTTATCAGAGACATTTAAAATTTCTTTTAAGTCCTTGGCTTCTGGATCAGCGTAAAGAAGACCTGTTAGAACCTTTCCATCTCTTTGAGACTCTTGAATATTTTGAATGGCTTTGATTTTGTCTGCAGGATCATAGTTCTCGGAGATTTTTTCAAGAGTAAGCAATGAACCATCGTGCAGAGGAACATCTACCGAAGACCCTCTTGGATAATCAGCAAGTATTTCCTTTCCTGAAGGTACAAAGTCAGGCTTAGACAAGGCATCATTATGTTCTCGGATGTAGTCGTAACTCTTAGTTGAAGAATTATGATTATTGAAGGTTACACAAGGAGAGATTATGTCTAAAAAAGAGAAACCTTTATGGGAAAGGGCAGCTTTTAGCAGAGGTACTAATTGATCTTTGTCTCCAGAAAAGCTTCTTGCTACAAAACTTGCACCTAACTGAATTGCCATGGATGGTAAATCTATTGAAGGAAATAGGTTGTCATCTCCATACTTACTTTTAGACTCCAAATCGTTTGTAGCTGAAAATTGACCTTTTGTAAGTCCGTAAGTTCCATTATTTTCGACTATATATGTCATATTAAGCTGCCTTCTGGCACAGTGAATAAATTGACCAATACCTATTGATGCGCTGTCTCCATCTCCAGAAATTCCTAAATATAGCAGCTCATGATTAGCCATAGCTGCACCGGTGGCGATTGATGGCATTCTCCCATGCACTGAATTGAATCCATGAGATTGATTCAAAAAGTATGCAGGAGCTTTAGATGAACAACCTATACCTGACAATTTTGCAACCTTATAAGATTCTATGCTGAGTTGGAAACAAGCCTCCACTATTGCTGAACTTATTGAGTCATGCCCACATCCAGCGCAAAGTGTAGAAACGGCACCTTCATAGTCTCTACGTGTTAGGCCCAAATCATTTTTTTCAAGAAGTGGATGGTGATTTTTTGGTTTTACTATATAAGTCATTTAATTTCCTTAAGATACAGCTAATGCCGGTTTACCCGATATGTGAGCATTTATTTTATTTATAATATGTTCAGCGGTTATAGGTTGGCCATCAAAACAAAGTATCGATACAAGCTTGTCAGGAATTATTCCACCTTCTGCCATAATTAATGTTCTCATTTGACCGTCTCTATTTTGTTCAACTATAAAAAGAAGATCATGATCCTCAATAAATTCCCAAACTTCAAGATTAAATGGGAAAGCTCTAATTCTCATTGCATCAATACTTAAATTCTGTTCATCCAGGACATCTAAAGCCTCTTGCATAGAGCAATCAGTACTTCCGAAATAAATAATTCCCATCGAACTAGTATTCTTTTCTTGATTAAATACTGGACTAGGAACTAAAGAAGATGCTGTTTGAAATTTCTTTACCAGTCTAGAAAGCATTTCAGCATTTTTAACCCCATCTTCGGTATAACCCGCATACTCATCATGTGAGGTACCTCTTGTAAAATATGCCCCTTTTTCAGGATGTGTTCCTGGATATGTTCGATAGGGTATACCGTCTCCATCAACATCTAAATATCTTCCAAATTTTTCTATACTATCTAGGTCGTCCTTAGAAAGAACTTTTCCACGATCATATTGATTGTTATCATCCCACTCAAATTCTTTAGTAGACCAATCATTCATGCCTAAGTCTAAGTCTAGCAGAACTATGACAGGTGTCTGAAGGCGATCCGCGAGATCAAAAGCTTCCACGGCAAAATCAAAACATTCTTTAGGATCTGATGGTATTAATAAAATATGTTTTGTATCTCCGTGAGAGGCATAAGCTGAGCATAAAATATCCGACTGTTGTGTTCTTGTAGGCATACCTGTTGAAGGCCCACCTCTTTGTACATTAAATAAAACAGTAGGAACTTCGGCAAAATAGGCTAACCCAATAAACTCGCTCATCAAGGAAACTCCTGGTCCACTAGTGGCAGTAAAAGCCCTTGCCCCGTTCCAATTTGCTCCAATAGTCATACCCATAGCTGCTAATTCATCTTCAGCTTGAATAAACGCAAATTTATTTTTTTCAGTGCCTATTTCTTTCCTCATTTTTTCACTATATTTGCTGTAAGACTCTGCTAGTGAGGTAGAGGGTGTTATTGGATACCAAGCACAAACAGTAGCACCGCCGTAGACACAACCCAAACCGGCAGCATCATTCCCACTAGTTAGGATTAATCCATCAGTTTTATTTGATTTGTTAACCTTGATTTCACAATAGTCTTTGAAGTTTTCTTCAGCATAGTTATATCCAATATTTAGAGCCTTTACATTTGGTTCAATCAGTTTCTCTTTACCTTTAAATTGCTCTTCTATTAGTGATATGTATATTTCTTTATCCATTTCAAGAATGGAAGCTAACAAGCCTACATAGCCTAGATTTTTAAAGAGAAGTCTTTGTTTCGGATTAGTAAATTCTTGGACGCATAATTTTGTGAGTGGAATTTCTAAGATATTTATATCTTCTCTACCAAAATCTCTTTTCCAAGAAGAATCGTATATTAGGTAACCGCCTTCTTTGAGCTCTTCCACATCTTTTTGATATGATTGAGGATTCATGGCAACAAACAAATCAATACCTTCTCTCCTGCCGAGGTATCCCTTTTCATTAACTCTGACTTCGAACCATGTCGGTAATCCTTGTATATTAGAAGGAAAGATATTTTTTGGACTAACTGGTATTCCAGATCTAAAGACTCCTTTAGCAAACATTTGATTAGCGCTTGCAGAGCCTGAACCATTAACATTTGCAAATTTGATTACAAAGTCATTGACAGATTTTATTTTCATTATGAATATGCCTTCGCTTCTTGATAGAGGAAATTTTGCATGTCCCAAGCTCCTGTAGGACATCTCTCAGCACATAAACCACAATGCAGACAGACATCTTCGTCTTTCACCATGACACGTGAAGTCTGCTCTAATTCCTCAGAAACCAAAATTTGCTGGTTTAAATTAATTGCAGGGATTCTTAGTTTATTTCTTAGATTTTCTTCAGAGTCATTGTGAACAAAACTTATGCAATCTGTAGGACAAATATCTACACATGCATCACATTCAATACAAAGATCTTCTGAGAAGACAGTTTGAATATCACAGTTTAGGCAACGCTCTGCTTCCTCAAGAGCAGTAATTTCATCAAAACCCAACTCAACCTCCATCTTAAGATCTTTTAAAGCATTTTTTTGGTCTGCATGAGGCACTAAAAACCTTTTAGCTTGCGAAATATCATTATTGTAGGACCATTCGTGGACTCCCATTTTCTGACTTATAAGAGTAGTTGTTGGCTCTGGCCTATCGTAAAGATCAGAACTTTTACAGAATTTATCGATTGAGATTGCGGCTTGATGACCATGTGCAGCTGCCCAAATTATATTTTCTGGTCCCCATGCGGCATCTCCACCAAAGAAAACCTTCTCATTTGATGACTGAAAAGTTACCTTATCGACTATTGGCATATCCCACTCACCAAATTCTATTCCAATATCTCTTTCAATCCACTCAAAAGCATTATCCTGTCCAATTGCGACTAGTACATCATCACATTCAAGAATCACAGGATCATCACCTGTAGGAACAAGACTTCTTTTACCATTTTCGTCAAATACAGCTTCTACTTTTTCAAACTCCATTCCAACTAGCTTTTCATCTTTAATTAAGAAGCGTTTGGGCACATGATTATCTAGGATAGGTATTCCTTCACCTAGAGCATCTTCTATTTCCCATTCTGAAGCTTTCATTTGGTCGAAAGGACTTCTCACTGCAACCTTCACTTCTTCAGCACCAAGTCTTATGGCCGTTCTGCAACAATCCATAGCTGTGTTTCCACCGCCCAACACTATTACTTTTTTCCCTACTGATTTGGTATGTTCAAAGGCTATGCTTGTAAGCCAATCTATCCCTATGTGAATATTTTTATCAGCGGCTTCTCTGCCTTCGATATTTATATCTCTACCTTTAGGTGCTCCTGTTCCCACGAAGACTGCATCAAAATCTTTTTCTAAAAAATCTTTCATACTCTTTATTTCAGAATTAAATTCTGTTTTGATACCCATGTTCAAGACTTGATCAACTTCTTCATTTAAAACCTCTTCCGGAAGTCTAAAAGAGGGTATATTCGTTCTCATTAGACCACCAGCTTGAGGATCTTTTTCGAAGAGGGTGCATTGATAACCCATCATTACCAAGTCTCTTGCCACTGTTAATGAAGCAGGACCACCTCCTATGAGACCAACTTTCTTTCCATTGCTAATTTCAGGAGTAGGTATTAAATTCGCAATATCATCTTTATAGTCATAAGTGACTCTCTTAAGCCTGCAAATTGCCACAGCTTTTTCATGAGTTCTAGTTCTCCGACAGGCAGGTTCACAGGGTCTATCACAGGTTCTTCCGAGTATTCCAGGAAATACATTAGACTCCCAATTGAGCATATATGCTTCATTGTAGTTGCCTTGAGAAATTTGTCTTATGTACTCAGGTACAGGTGTATGAGCAGGGCAGGCGTGCTGACATTCTACAACTTTATGATAGTACTGAGGATTTGCGGTATCTGTAGGAGGTACATATTGGGTAACCGTTTGCTCAGGTACAGAGAAAAGGTCGAGGCTCTCTTGGCTTTTCGCTTGATCTATTTTAGCCTTTAATTGTTCAACTACTTGCCATCTTAATTCTTGCGCTTTATCTAAATCGTGAGTCTGAAGTGACCTTCTCAAATCATATCCT
>LULK01000856.1_pt1 | contig 17701 bp, 19 predicted proteins | sample 728181 | NCBI WGS metagenome assembly LULK01 (sample SAMN03860291, study PRJNA289734) | marine metagenome | biome: seawater column; feature: ocean; material: water; isolation source: Red Sea water column Station 169 - depth 10m | place: Saudi Arabia: Red Sea | collected 2011-10-15 | depth 10 m | reverse complement strand
TCTTCTGATAAAAATTTAGTTATCCAATATTTTAAAGATGACGCTACTGCTTTTAATAATCAGAAAAAAAGTACCATAGAGGGAAAAGGTGTATTGAATAATCGTATTTCAGAATACATACTTTCTAATCTGTCTCAAATAGGAATTAAAAATCATTTAGTAAAAAGATTAAATATGAGAGAACAATTAATCAAATTGGTAGAAATTATTCCAATTGAGTTTGTTGTGAGAAATGTTGCTACCGGTTCTTTAACGAAAAGGCTTGGAATTGAAGATGGAACGGTTCTTAAAGAACCCCTAATTGAATACTGTTTAAAGGATGACGAACTTGGAGATCCCTTAATAGCAGAAGATCATATCTATGCTTTTGAGTGGGCCTCAAAAAAAGAAATTGAAAAAGTAAAAAAAATGATCTTAAGAATTAACGATTTCATGATTGGTATGTTTAGAGGCGTTGGTATCAAGTTGATAGACTTTAAACTTGAGTTTGGAAGAATAAAAATAAACGGTAAAAATGAGGTTATTTTAGCTGATGAAATTAGTCCAGATACTTGTCGATTATGGGACTCTGTTACAGAAAAAAAATTAGATAAAGATAGATTCAGAAAAGATTTAGGAGATTTAATACCAGCATACACTGAAGTCGCAAAAAGACTGGGAATTTTACATGAACTATCCAATGTTACTGCGGTCAATGTTACAAAATTATCTTCAGTAAAAAAAAAGAGTAAATGAAGGTTTCTGCAATTATTACTTTAAAAAAAGATGTTCTTGATCCGCAAGGAAAAGTTATTCACCAGACCTTAGATGGAATGGGATTTAAAGATGTTAATGAAGTTAGACAAGGTAAATATTTTGAAATTGACGTAAAAGAAAACGATCCCCAAAAAGCTCAAAAAATTGTTGAAGATATGTGTAACAAACTCTTAGCGAATCTTGTAATAGAGAATTATAAAATTATTGAGATACAATAATTAATGAAATCAGCAGTAATTACTTTTCCAGGTTCAAATTGTGACAGAGATATGCACGTCGCACTGAATAAGTTTGGTTTTAAAAATAAAATGGTCTGGCATAATGATAATGAATTACCTAAATCTGATTTGGTTGTACTTCCAGGAGGATTTTCATATGGTGATTATTTGAGATGTGGGAGCATGGCTTCTAAATCAAAGATAATGCAATCAGTAATCAATTTTGCAAAATCAGGTGGTTTAGTAATGGGAATTTGTAATGGATTTCAGATTTTGGTTGAAAGTGGATTGGTTCCAGGAATTTTGTTGAGAAATAAATATTTAGAATTTATTTGTAAAAATGTTTTTGTAAAAATTGATAATAAGGATAACCCATATTTTAAAAATTTAGATAAAGAGGTATTTGAGCTTCATATTGCCCACAATGAAGGAAATTATTTTTGCACCAATGATCAACTTAAAGAAATAGAGGATAATAATCAGGTAGCAATTTATTATTGCAATGATAATGGAAAAACAGAGGAAAAATTTAATCCAAATGGTTCATTAAAGAATATTGCTGGTATTTTTAATAAGGAAAAAAATGTTTTAGGAATGATGCCCCATCCAGAGAGAATGATTGATCAGAGTTTATCTGGTGAAGATGGATCTTTATTTTTTAAAAATTTAATAAATAACATCAAATAATGGAAGTTAACGAACAGATAGCTGTAGATCACGGTTTAAAAAAAGAAGAATATAAAAAAATTTGTAATCTATTAAAAAGAGTTCCTAATTTAACTGAACTTGGAATTTTCTCTGCGATGTGGAATGAACACTGTTCCTATAAATCATCGAGGCTTCATTTAAAAAAACTACCAACATCTGGAAAAAAAGTGATTCAAGGACCAGGAGAAAATGCGGGTGTGATTGATATTGAGGATGGAGATGCAATCGTTTTCAAAATTGAAAGTCATAATCATCCATCATTTATTGAACCTTATCAAGGAGCAGCCACTGGTGTGGGTGGTATCATGAGGGATGTTTTTACAATGGGTGCAAGACCAATTGCAAATTTAAATTCAATTCATTTTGGATCTTCACAGCACAAAAAAACAAAAAATCTTTTAAGAGGAGTTGTTCATGGAATAGGAGGTTATGGAAATTGCATGGGTGTTCCAACTATTGCAGGGCAAACCTCTTTTGATAGTTCTTACAATGGTAACATTTTAGTCAATGCGATGACACTTGGATTAGTTAAGAAAAATAAAATTTTTTATTCAAAAGCCGCTGGTCTTAACAAACCTGTTATATACGTTGGTTCAAAAACAGGACGAGATGGTATTCATGGAGCAAGTATGGCGTCTGCTAGTTTTGATGAAAAAATTGAAGAAAAAAAACCAACTGTTCAAGTTGGAGATCCTTTTACAGAAAAACTTTTACTTGAAGCTTGTCTAGAGTTGATGGCCGGAGACTCAATAATTGCAATACAAGACATGGGGGCAGCAGGTCTTACATCATCAAGTATCGAAATGGCCTCAAAAGGTAATTTAGGAATTGAATTAAACCTAAATAAGGTTCCATGTAGAGAAAGCAAAATGACACCTTATGAAATTATGCTATCTGAAAGCCAAGAAAGAATGCTAATTGTTCTAGAAAATGGAAAAGAAGATATAGCAAAAAAAATATTTGATAAATGGGATTTAGATTTTGCTGTGATTGGTAAAACAACTAATTCCAAAAATATCGAATTATTTTATGACGAAAAACAAGTAGCTAGTATTCCAATTAATACTTTAGTTGAAAATTCTCCCATGTATGATCGAAAATGGAAAAAAACAAAATTACCTAAAAAAAATTTAATCAAAAAAGAGGAATTTAAAAAATTTAAAATTAAAGAAGTTTTAAATAAAATTTTATCAAATCCTAATGTTTGTAGTAAAGAATGGATCTGGCAACAATATGATCACACTGTTATGGGTGATACAATACAAAAACCGGGTGGTGACTCTGGTGTGGTGAGAGTTCATGGAACCAATAAGGCAGTAGCTGCGACTGTTGATTCCTCAGCTATTTATTGTTGGGCGCATCCTCTAACAGGTGGAAAACAAGTTGTTTGTGAAAGTTGGAGAAATCTTATTTCTGTTGGAGCTACTCCGATTGCTATAACAAATTGTTTGAACTTTGGAAGTCCAGAGAAAGAAGAAAATATGGGGGAATTTGTTGAATGTGTTCAGGGAATAGGTGAAGCTTGTGAATATCTAAAATTTCCAGTCGTTTCTGGAAATGTATCATTTTACAACCAAACAAAAGAAATTGGGATTAAACCAACACCATCGATTGGTGGCGTGGGTCTGATAAAAGATTACAAACAAATGATTACTATGGACTTTAAAGAAATTAATAATCTTGTTTTAATAATTGGTAAAACTGAAGGTCACATCGATCAAAGTCTTTTTGCAAGAAATATTCTAAATGAAAAAAATGGACCGCCACCTGAAATTAATCTCTTTAATGAAAAAAATAATGGTGAAACGGTTCTCCAGCTTATCAAAGGTAATCTTGTTAGGAGTGCTCATGATGTATCTATCGGAGGAATAATTACAGCTGTAAGTAAAATGTGTATAAAAGGAAATATAGGTATTGAATTTTATAAACCTAAATATTTTATGAGTGAAATTGAATATTTATTTTCTGAAGATCAAGGTAGATATGTTATAGAAATCGAGCCTAAAAATTTAAAAAAAGTTGAGAGTATTTTAAACAAAAATTCTGTTCACTTTGATAAATTTGGTAAAATTACTGATAAAAATATGATTATCAATGGGAAGACAAAAGTTACAATTGACGAATTAAAAGCTTATAATACTTATTGGTTATCTAACTACATGAATTAATTATGGCAATGGATTTAAAAGAGATTGAAAAGCATATAAAAGAAGCTTTACCGGATGCATTAGTTGAAATACAAGATTTAGCTGGTGACGGAAACCATTATTCTGCAACCATCACTTCTTCTAAATTTAGTGGTAAAAGTAAAATTGAGCAGCATAAGATGGTATATAATTCTTTAAAAGGTAAAATGGGAAATGAACTTCACGCCTTAGCGATAAAAACAAAGGAGCAATAATGGACGATCAAATTAAAAATTTAATTCAAAATCATATCGATAATAATGATGTTTGTTTATTCATGAAGGGAACGCCTGATGCCCCACAATGTGGATTTTCAATGGCAGTAGCAAATTTACTTAAAATTTTAGAAGTAAATTATAAAGGAGTTAATGTTTTAGAAGATCAATCTTTAAGAGAGGGTATAAAGACTTTCAGTGACTGGCCAACAATACCACAATTATATGTTAAAAAAGAATTCGTCGGTGGTTGTGATATCGTTAAAGAAATGTATGAAAATGGTGAATTAAAAAAAGTCTTTGATGATAAAGGCGTAAAATATAAAAAGTAAATCTATCTAGAATAATATTCGATTACTAAATTTGGTTCCATAACTATTGGATAAGGAACTTCCTCAAACTTTGGTACTCTTATGAATTTGAATTTTTTATTCTTTTCATCCATTTGAATGTATTCTGGAGTTTCTCTCTCTTTGTTTGCTAAAGCTATATCAACTATTGCTAATTGTTTAGACTTATCTCTAATCTCAATCGTATCTTCTTCCTTAACTGAATAACTTGAAATGTTAACTTTTTTTCCATTTACTCTTACATGACCATGATTAATAAGTTGACGTGCAGAAAAGATTGTTGTCGCGAATTTCGCTCTATATATAACCGCATCTAATCTTCTTTCTAATAAACCAATTAGGTTTTCACTTGTGTCCCCTTTTAACATGCTGGCTTTTTTATAAATATTTCTAAATTGTCTTTCGTTAATATTACCATAATAAGCTTTTAATTTTTGTTTCGCTTGAAGTTGAATACCATAGTCTGAGGGTTTAGATGTTTTGGTTTGACCGTGCTGTCCTGGTCCATAAGCTCTAGTATTAAAAGGGCTTTTAGGTCTTCCCCAAAGGTTTACTTTTAATCGTCTATCAACTTTGTGTTTAGAGTTTAATCTTTTTGTCATTTAATATTGGGTCTTATAAACTTACACATTATTTTGTCAATCAACGTTTTTTACCCAAACTTGCGAATACGCTTGATAAAATACGTGTTTCTTTATCGGATAATTCCATTTTATAAAAAATGTTTCTTAAATTCTGTAACATTACAGGTTTCTTTTCCTTTGGTTTAAAAAAATTGATGTCTTCTAAATTACTTAAACACAAGTTTATCATTGATTGAATTTCTTTTTTTGATGCTGATTTAACTTTTTTTGATTTTTTAAATGGTTTGGTTCTCATTTTAATTATACTAGAGACTAATTGCGTTATAATAATTAAACTATGAGAGAGATTTAATGACTTAAATTCTGGATTGGTTGGAATTTGCAAAGTGTAGTTAGCATAACTCACCTCTTCATTTGAAAGACCTGAGGCTTCAGATCCAAATAAAAAACCGACTTTTTTTTTAAAATCTATTTTCTTCAAATCATCTAGATTTATATGTTTTATATTTTTGTTTCTAAATCGCGCTGAGGTCGCAATTACAATATCAATATCTTTGAGTGCCTTTTCAATATTCTCATACACTTTACTTTGATTAATAATATTTTTTGCACCTACTGATGTAGCAAAAATTTTATCATTCGGAAAAATAGGCTTTGGATTAATTAAAATTAACTTTTTAAAGCTAAAATTTTTTATTGCTCTTGCGCATGCACCAATATTTTCTGACAACTGTGGCTTATGTAAAATAAATGAAATATTATTTTTTGACATGTTAATCGGTCAAACCATGGTCTCTATTATAAGATGATATCTTAGAATTTTTTATACCTTCCAAAAATTTTTTATCTACATCCCAAATTGAAACTTTTAGTGGATAACATTTTGCTACATCAGATGAATGTTCAGAACCACAATCACCACCAGGACATGCAGATAAAGCTCCTAATAGATCAGTCTCAGCAAAAAATTCTAAATAATCGCCAGGTCTTACCGGGCTTGATTTCATAAAATATTGCTTAGTATCATTGGTAAAACCAGTAAGCATAAATACATTTAATACATCGTGCACAATTTTTTCTGCCTCATCTATTTTAATGTTCTTTTCCTTAACTAAAGCTCTAGTTAAATTTGAATGACAACAATAATGGTAATCGTTGTTTGATGTTAGCTTGTAAGTATAAGGATCACATCTAGTACCAATAACATCATGAACAGAGCCCCCATCTTTATCATAACCATACCAATCTAACGTATCCCACGTAATTGTTGCCAATGATCTTAAATATGGAAAACTACTGAACATTTTGTCTCCAACTGAAATATGTGTTCCGTAGAGAGCTCTAGTTTTTCCAGAATAAAACTTTTCATTTAAATTATCAGCTTGAAATATATTTAAATCTCCTACTTGTGGACCTTCAACACTTTCAATTCTAAAAAAATTGCCTGATTTAACATTGAAAGTTTTAGCATCTCTTGGAGGGACTATAACTTCATCAATTTTTTTAATATGTTTTCTCGCTTCATGTAATATTTCAAGATTATTATTTATACTATCATTTGGGTAACAAACTACAGGATCTGCTCCTACCCTGCTTTCAATATCAGCAGGTTTCAAAGAGAACTTTTTAATTTTCATTTATTTACTTGCAGGAGCTTTGTCCTTGAATAATTTGAAATCTAAACTATCAATAAGAGCTTTAAATGATGCATCAATTATGTTTGGTGATACGCCGATTGTAAACCAATTTTTTCCTTGAGAGTCTGTGCTTTCTATCGATACTCTAGTGGTCGCTTCAGTTCCTGTATTTAAAATTCTTACCTTATAGTCAACTAGTTTTAAATCTTTTAAATATTCAGAATATTTTTCTAACTTAGTAACATTTTTTCTTATAGCGTTATCTAAAGCATGAACGGGTCCATTACCCTCACCTTCGCAAACTATTTGCTCACCATCAACTTCCAATTTTGCTTTTGCTCTAGAAACTATTTTATCTTGATTGTTTTTTGAGACTGAAACGTCATATTCTTTAATTGAGATATATCTTGGAATTTCTCCCATTACTCGTCTAGCAAGTAATTCAAAAGATGCATCAGCTCCATCATAACTATAACCAATGAATTCTCTATCTTTAACTTCTTCTAATAGTTTTTTAACTTTAGGATCATTTTCCTTAATATCAATTCCAATTGTTTTAAGTCTAGACAGGATATTTGATTTACCTGACTGATCAGAAACAACAATATTTCTATTATTACCAACATCCTCAGGATTTATATGCTCGTAGGTTTTAGGATCTTTTTGAACAGCAGATACATGTAAACCTCCTTTGTGTGAAAATGCTGCTGCACCAACATATGGTAGATGTTTATTTGGTTTTCTATTTAGTATCTCATCAAGCAACCTAGAACATTGTGTAATATGTTTGATATTTTTTTGTTTTATACTTATTTCAAATTTATCTGATAGCTCTTTCTTCAGATGAAAAGTTGGAATAATTGACATTAAATTAGCATTACCACATCTTTCACCTAAGCCATTTATAGTACCTTGAATTTGTCTCGCACCTGATAAAACGGCTGCTATTGAATTTGCTACCGCATTACCAGTATCATTATGTGCATGAATACCTAAACTCTCACCAGGTATGTGTTCTGAAACTTCTTTTACTATCTTTGTTACTTCATGAGGAAGTGTACCACCATTAGTATCACATAGAACTATCCATTTAGCTCCGTTATTATAAGCAGCTTTAATACAAGCTAAAGCATATTCAGGGTTTGTCTTATAGCCATCAAAGAAATGTTCTGCATCAAACATGAACTCTTTATTATTTTTTACAAAATGCTTTGTAGTTTCTTTAATGTTGTTTAAATTTTCCTCTTTAGATATTCCTAAAGCAACATCAACATGAAAATCCCAAGACTTTCCAACTAAACAAACAGATTTCGTATTAGAATTTAAAATTGCTGACAAACCTGGATCATTTTCGGCACTTCGTCCTGCTTTTTTTGTCATTCCAAAAGCAGTAAAGGTAGAGTTTTTTAGTTCTAAACCTTTCTGAAAAAATTCTGTATCAGACGGATTGGCACCTGGCCAACCTCCTTCTATATAATCTACACCAAGGTCATCTAAAGCATGTGCAATTTTTGTTTTTTCATCAATTGAAAAATGCACACCTTGGGTTTGCGCTCCATCTCGAAGAGTTGTATCAAATATGTATAATCTTTCTTTACTCATTTAAATTTCCACAGTGTTTTACCATCTTTGTCCTCTATTAAAACACCTTTGTCTGAAAGTTCATCTCTAATTCGATCAGCCTCTTTATAATCCTTATTTTCTCTAGCTTTATCTCTTAAGTTTATCATTTTTTCGATTTCAGGCTCACTTAATGAAACTCTATCTCTTTTAAAATTATGCCACTGCTCAGTCGTTTCATTTAATAAACCAATCAATCTACATGCTGATATAAATAAATCTTTGTTATCATCTTTAATTGCTTTTTCAGTTCCAATCTAAAGGTTGTCTGTAATGTGCACTCATCAGTGCTAACCTGATTATTTGACCACTCATTTTTTTTCTAAAGTCTTTTATCTTTAAGATATTACCTTGAGACTTGGCCATTTTTTCATTCGACATTGTTATAAAGGCATTATGAATCCAAAAGTTAGCGAAAACCTCAGTATCATTAGCACATCTAGATTGAGCAATTTCATTCTCGTGATGAGGAAAAATTAAATCAATACCACCACCATGTATATCAAATTTATCACCCAGAAGTTTTTTTGACATTGCAGAACATTCTAAATGCCATCCTGGTCTACCTGGTCCCCAAGGAGATTCCCAAGAAGGTTCATCTTTAATTGATGGCTTCCATAACACAAAATCCTCAGAGTTTCTTTTATTGTCACTTATTTCAACTCTCGAACCAGCAATTAAATCTTCTAACTTTTTATTTGATAATTTTCCATACTCAGAAAATTTTTTTACCTCAAAATATACATGTTTGTTGTTTTCATATGCGTAACCTTTTTTAATTAAATCATTAATCATTTGAATCATTAGACTTATATGCTCTGTAGCTTTAGGTTGATGAGTAGGATCCTCACAATTTAAAAATTTACAGTCTTCGAAAAAACTTTTAGTTATTTTTTCAGTCAACTCTTTTGTCGATATTTTAAGTTTTTGTGAAGATAAAATAATCTTATCATCAATATCTGTGATGTTTCTTACATATGTGACCTTTGAAAAATTATTTTTTAAAATCTTAAAAAGAATATCAAAAATAACTAGTGGTCTTGCATTCCCAATATGTGGATCATCATAAACTGTCGGTCCACAAACATACATGCCAATATTTTCTTTTTGTATCGGGATGAACTGCTCTTTTTTATTTGTTAAATTGTTTGTTAAAAAAATATCCATTTCACTTGATTAAGAAATATACCTTATTTGATGATTTGTTAATCTAATTGATTAACTAGGAATTTTGCATACTGGAATAGGCTCCATTTTATGCATATTTTGTTTTCTAATTTTTTCGTATTCTGCTTTATGTGGAGAATTAGGATTCTTCATTGCATCTTCTAGAGCTTGATAGTCAAAACCTAACTGACCCTCATCAGTTCTCCCATCATCCCAAAGACCATCTGTTGGAGCAGCATCGATAATCTCTTGTAATATTCCAAGTTCTTTTCCAATTTCCCAAACTTCAGTTTTGTTACAATCTGCTATTGGTGAAATATCAACACCTCCATCTCCATATTTTGTATAAAATCCAACTCCAAAATCCTCTACTTTATTACCTGTTCCAACAACTATTCCTTTATTGGCAGCTGCTACTTGGTAAAGAGTTGTCATTCTTAATCTTGCTCTTGAATTTGCAAATCCGTGTTCGTTGTCAAATTTATTTAATGTTGATGAAAATGTCTCAAATAATTTATCTAAACTTATAGTATGTGCCTCTACATTCTTAAAATTTTTTACTAACCATTGTTGGTGTTTTAAACTTAAATCATGTTGGTTTTCTATTTGCTTAATGGGCATAGTCAAAACAATAGTTTTTAAACCTGTCATCGCGCTTAATGTACTTGATACAGATGAGTCGATTCCTCCTGATATACCAATTACCAAAGCCTGAGCTTTAGATGGCATTTGATCAACGTATGATTTGATCCAATTTGATATATATTTTACTTTTTCTTTAGGACTCATAAAATTATATTTAACAATCTTACAATTTAAAGCAATAGATCAAGATGCCACTTGAATAGAATTTTTCGAATAGCTGCTATTCTTCTTGATCTCATCTGATATTAAAAATGCTAATTCTAAGGCTTGATCCGCATTAAGCCTAGGATCACAGTGAGTGTGGTATCTACTTGACAAATCAGCATCAGAAATTTTTCTTGCACCACCAGTACATTCTGTCACATTTTGACCAGTCATTTCAATATGTAAGCCTCCTGCGTACGAACCCTCACTTTGGTGAACTGCAAATACATCTCTTACTTCTTTTAAAACCCTATTAAATGGTCTAGTTTTAAATCCTGTTGTAGATTTGATCGTGTTTCCATGCATTGGATCACAAGACCAAATTACATTTATACCTTCTTTCTTAATCGTTCTAACAAGTTTTGGTAAAAATTTTTCAACTGAGTCGTGTCCAAATCTAGATATTAAAGTAATCTTACCCTTTTCATTTTTCGGATTTATTAAATTGCAAATTTTTACTATTTCCTCTGGTTTACTAGTTGGTCCACATTTTATTCCTATTGGATTTTCTATACCTCTGCAAAATTCGACATGACCCCCATCTAGCTGTCTAGTTCTATCACCAATCCACACAAAATGAGCAGATGTGTCGTGGTATTCACCAGTTGTGGAGTCTATTCTTGTCATACTTTCCTCAAAAGGTAGATGTAAAGCTTCGTGCGATGTCCAAAAATTAACTGTATATAATCTGTTATTAAAATCTGATGTAATACCACACGCTGACATAAATGCTAATGCATCAGCAATCTTATCTTCTAAATCTTTAAATTTCTTAGCTTGAGGACTTTTTTTGATATAGTCTAAATTCCACAAGTGAACTTTATTCAAGTCTGCAAAACCTCCTTTTGAAAATGCTCTTAACAAGTTCAAAGTTGATGCAGATTGTGAGTAAGCTCTAAAAAGTCTTTTTGGATCGTGCTCTCTTGATTTTTTATTGAATTCAATCCCATTTACATTATCACCTAAATAGCTTGGAAGTTCTAAATTTCCTTGTTTTTCAGTTGGAGCACTTCTTGGTTTAGCAAACTGACCTGCAATTCTTCCAAGCTTAATTACTGGCAGTGATGCTGAATAGGTTAAAACCAATGACATTTGTAAAATTAATTTAAAGGTATCTCTAATATTATCTGGATTAAATTCAGCAAAACTTTCAGCGCAATCTCCTCCCTGGAGTAAAAAAGCTTTACCATCTACTACTTCAGCAAGTTGTTGTTTCAAGTGTCTCGTCTCACCAGCAAAAACAAGTGGTGGGAATTTTTTTATTTTACCTAACACTTGTTCCAACTCCTTTTTATCTGGGTATTCAGGAATGTGTTTTACCGGAAACTTTCTCCAACTATTTATTTTCCAATTTTTCATATTCAACCTGCAATTGTTGTATCAGAGTTTTTTAATTATTCAACGGTTACTGATTTAGCCAAATTTCTCGGTTTATCTATGTCATAACCTTTTTTTAAAGCTGAATAATAAGCTAATTTTTGCAAAGGTATTGTTAAAAGAAAAGGTAATAGATCCTCGTTAGTACTTTCTACTTCTATAGTTTCCCAAATATTCTCTGAAAAAACTTCATCTTTACTTTTATTAGTGATTAATAAAACCTTAGCTCCTCTAGCAATTACCTCCTGCATATTTGATATTGTTTTCTTGTAATAATTGTCTCTAGGGGCCAACACAACAACTGGCATACCTTTTTCTATTAAAGCTAATGGTCCGTGTTTCATCTCGCCAGCTGGGTAACCTTCAGCATGAACATAAGATAATTCTTTTAATTTTAAAGCTCCTTCCAAGGCAATAGGGTATGAAAATCCTCGACCCAAAAACATTGAACCTTTAGCCTCAATAAAAGTACTTGAAGAAGTTTGAATTTTATTGTCGATAAGTAAAGTTTTACTAACTAATTCAGGTAAAACTTTTAAATCTTTTAATTTTTGAGAAAATTTTTTTTTATTAATATCTCCTCTAATTAATCCAAGTTTTAAAGAAAGAATGTATAATATCAACATCTGGCCTAAAAAGGCTTTTGTCGAAGCAACACCTATCTCTGTACCACAGTGTATTGGCAGAACAAATTTGGAGTCTCTTGCTATTGAGCTTTCAATTACATTAACAACACCACAAGTTTTCATACCATTTTTATTGCACAAGTCTAAAGCCGCATAAGTATCAGCAGTCTCACCTGATTGTGATACAAAAATGTATAAACTGTCTTTTTTAAATCTATTTTTCCTATACCTAAATTCTGAAGCTATATCTACACTTACATCTAAAGAAGTTAATTCCTCAAACCAATATTTGGCCATTAAACAAGAATGATACGCGGTACCACATCCTATCAATATTACTGAAGAAATATCTTCAACCTTCCATGGAAAATTAAATATATTAATGTCATTATTTGCAGTATCTAGATATTCTTTAATACCATTCTTTATTGACAGTGGTTGTTCGTCTATTTCTTTAGCCATAAAATGTTTGTAATCTCCCTTATCGTATTTTTGGTTTTCACTAGATAGTTCTAAAACTTTTTTGTTAATTTTTTTTCCCTTCTCATCAAAAAATTCTACTAGATCTTTTTTAATCACACAAAATTCACCATCATTTAGATAAGTAATTTTGTTTGTCATTGATTTTAAAGCATAGGAGTCTGAACCTAAATAGTTTTCGTTTGGACCATAACCGACAGCTAAAGGTGAGCCCCTTCTAGCACCTATAATTAAATCTGGTTGATCTTTAAAGATAATTCCTAAAGCAAAACTTCCATGAAGTAATTTAAGCGTTTTTTTTATAGAGTTTATTATATTATCCTTTTTTAAATGTTCAGTAATTAAATGAACAATAACTTCTGTATCTGTTTGAGATTTAAATTTATGGCCTTTACCAATTAAAAATTTTTTTAGTATAGTTGAATTTTCAATTATTCCATTATGTACCACTGAAACATTTTGTGAAGAATGCGGATGAGCATTCAAACTACTAGGCACTCCATGTGTTGCCCATCTAACATGACCGATGCCTATAGTTCCCTCCATTTTTTGAACAAGTGAATTTTTTTCTAAATTATCTACCCTACCCTCGGATTTAATCTCATTGATCAAACCACTTGATAAAGTGGCTATTCCTGCTGAGTCGTAACCTCTATACTCTAATTTTTTTAAAGAATTGATTATCGCTGACGATACTGGCTTGTAACTATTAATTCCAATAATTCCACACATTATTTTTTTCTATTTTTATAATTTTTAACTTCTTTTTGTTCACTTCTTGTTAAAGCCAAAGATTTTCTTTTTACATTTCTTGTTATAACAGATCCTGCTCCAATTGTACTGCCTTCACCAATAGTTATCGGAGCTACAAGTGATGAGTTTGATCCTATAAATACTTTGTCTTTTATATTAGTTACGTATTTCTTTTTTCCATCATAATTACAGGTGATTGTTCCTGCGCCTATATTCACAGATTTACCTACCTTGCTGTCACCAATATATGTTAAGTGATTTACCTTTGACTTTTTACCGATTACACTTTTTTTTACTTCAACGAAATTTCCAACTTTTGAACCTTCTTTTAAAATTGTATTAGGTCTTATTCTCGCATAGGGTCCAATCTCAACTTTATTCTCTATTTGACATGACTCAAGATGAGAAAAAGATTTAATTACAACATTATTTCCAATTTTTACTTTAGATCCAATCACAACATAAGGTTCGATTACTACGTTTTTGCCTATTTGTGTATCGTTAGAAAAAAAGATTGTTTCAGGACCAACCATTTTAACACCTGATTTTAAAAACTTGTTTCTTAAATAAATTTGAGAATTTTTTAAATTAAGCTGTTTCATCTTTTAAATCCTTTATATTATGTATATATATTTCTTAATTCACAAAATATTTCTTAAAAATACTTTTAAGTATGAAACAAAAATTTACAATTTTATTTGATTTAGATGGAACTTTAGTTGATACAGCTCCAGATCTTATGCGCGCTCACAATCATGTAATGAAAAAATTTGGTTACCCAACAAAATCTACTGAAGAAATAAGAAATCTTGTTGGACAAGGGGCTGGTGCAATGCTTGGTAGATCGATTTGGGGGCAAGCTAAAAAAGAATTTGGAAAAGTTCAAGATGATGAAATTAAAAAAGAAATGGTAAAAGATTTTGTAGATTTTTACGGGAAAAACATTGTTAATGAAAGTACATTAATTAACGGAGTAAGAGAATTTTTAATATGGTCAAAAAAAAATAATATTTCTATGGCAGTTTGTACCAATAAACAAGAGCACTTAGCTATAGATCTTTTAAAGAAAATTGGTATTTACAATTTTTTTGAATATGTTGCTGGACACAATACATTTGATTATTGTAAGCCTGATCCAAGACACTTAACATCGGTTATAGAAATTTTAGATGGTGATATTAAAAAAGCACTTATGATTGGCGACAGTGAAACAGATGCTAATGCCGCAAAAAGCGCAGGTATACCAGTTATTTTACTCGAAGATGGATATACAGAAAAAAATATTACTGAAATTTACCACAATCACTTAGTAAAAGACTTTGTGGGTATAGAAAAAATAGTATCTAAATATCTTTAATATTGATTATTTTTTTTTAACTATTACAAACAGTTCCGATACCTAGGAGTTATTTTGATATTACATAAAGTAAAAGTTTATCCATCCAAAATTCACTTACCTAAAAAAAAACAACTTGCTTGGAAAATTGCTGAAATAGCTAGTGATAATGCAAAATTGAATAAAGATGCTATAGAAATGGTGGTTAACAGAATTATTGATAACGCATCTGTTGCAATCGCATCACTAAACAGAAAACCTGTTGTTTCATCTAGAGAAATGGCTCTTAAACACTCAAGAAAAAATGGTGCCACGCTCTTTGGTGTTAACAAAAAATTAAAATTTGATTGTGAGTGGGCTGCGTGGTCTAATGGAACAGCTGTTAGAGAACTTGATTTCCACGACACTTTTTTAGCAGCTGATTACAGTCATCCTGGAGATAATATTCCTCCATTGATAAGTGTAGCTCAACAAAATAAAAAAAATGGATTAGATCTTCTAAGAGGGATTATTACAGCTTATGAGGTACAAGTTAATTTAGTTAAGGGAATATGTTTACATAAACACAAAGTTGATCATATTGCTCATTTGGGACCTAGTGTTGCTGCAGGAATAGGATCGATGCTCAGGTTAAATACTGAAACAATTTATCAGGCTGTTCAACAAGCTTTACATACGACTATTTCTACAAGGCAATCTAGAAAAGGTGAGATATCCAGTTGGAAAGCTTACGCACCAGCTCATGCTGGTAAACTAGCAATAGAAGCTGTAGACAGAGTTATGCGGGGAGAAGGTGCTCCAAGTCCAATCTATGAAGGTGAAGATAGTGTGATCGCCAGAATTCTAGATGGCAAAAAAGCATTATATAAAGTTCCACTCCCAAAAAAAGGTGAGGCTAAAAAAGCAATACTTGAAACTTACACAAAAGAATATTCAGCTGAATATCAGTCACAAGCATTAATTGATTTAGCCAAAAAGTTAAAAAAGAAAGTGCAAAATTTAAATCAAATAAGAAAAATTGATATTTATACAAGTCATCATACTCATTATGTAATTGGAACCGGTGCAAATGATCCACAGAAAATGGATCCCAATGCAAGTAGAGAAACTTTAGATCATTCAATAATGTATATTTTTGCTGTCGCTTTAGAAGATGGAAATTGGCACCACATAAAATCTTACACTAAATCCAGGGCTAAGAAAAAAAGCACAATAAAAATTTGGAAATCTATAAAAACCCATGAAGATAAAAAATGGACTAAAAAATATCATAATCCAGATCCTAGAAAGAAAGCTTTTGGTGCAAAGGTAGTAATTACTCTAAAAAACGGTAAAAAAATTTCGGAACAACAAGATATAGCTGATGCCCATCCTTATGGATTAAGACCTTTTAAAAGAAAGAATTACATAAATAAATTTTTAACTTTAACCGAAAATTTATTGACTAAAAAAGAAAGTGATAGATTTTTAAAAGTAGTACAGAATTTAAAAAAATTAAAATCAGGTCAATTAGATAAATTGAACATAGAAGTGAAAAAAAATAAGCTTAAGAGAAACTTAAAAAAAGGAATTTTTTAATGCATTTTGTTGAGAAAAAACCAAATCAAAAAAGAGAAGATTTCGATAAGAAATTAAAATCAAATAGAATTTTAAGGGTTCCTGGTGCTTATAATCCTTTAACAGCAAAACTTATCGAAGAAATTGGTTATGACGCAGTTTATGTTTCAGGTGGTGTTATGGCTAATGATCTTGGTTTTCCTGATATTGGATTAACAACCTTGCAAGATGTAAGTACAAACAGGTTTTAAATCTTGTAAAGAAACAATTGAAACTTTTGAGGAATTTGGAATTTCAGCTGTACATATAGAAGATCAGATTGAAAGGAAAAGATGTGGTCATCTAGATAATAAAGAGCTGATTTCTACTGACGCTATGGTTAAAAAGATTAAAGAATGTGTCTCAGCTAGAAAAGATAAGAATTTTAAAATTATAGCTAGGTCAGATGCAAAAAGTGTAGAGGGAATAGATAAGATGATTGATAGATGCAAAGCTTATGTCGATGCTGGAGCTGAAATTGTTTTTCCAGAAGCTTTACATGATGAAAAAGATTTTGAAAAAGTAAGAAAAGAGCTCTCATGCTATTTATTAGCGAATATGACAGAATTTGGAAAAACCAAATTATTCAATTTTAAAGAATTGGAACAATTTGGTTATAATATAGTTATTTATCCAGTCACCACTCAAAGATTAGCAATGAAAAACGTTGAAGATGGATTGAGAGACATTTATGCAAATGGACACCAAAACAATATTATAGATAAGATGCAAACTAGAAAAAGACTATACGAGCTTGTAGATTATGAAAAATATAATAGTTTAGACGAAACTATTTATAATTTTAATACGGATGGACATGAATAATGAGCGATGACATAAAAAAAGGCTTACTTGGAATAGTTGTTGATGAAACAGAAGTTTCAAAAGTTATGCCTGAGATAAATTCTCTTACCTATAGAGGTTATGCAGCACAAGATTTGTGTGAATATTGTAAATTTGAAGAGGTCGCCTATTTAATTTTGAATAAAGATTTACCGAACTCAATAGAATTAAGAAAATTTGAAAAAGAAGAGAGAAATAATAGAGATCTCTCAAAAGATCTATACTCATTCATTAAAAAAATGCCTAAAAAATCCCATCCAATGGATGTAGCTAGAACTGCGGTCAGCATCATGGGTTTAGAGGATAAAGAGACATCAGACTCTTCACCTGAAGCAAACATGAGAAAAGCAGTTAGAATTTTAGCGAAAACACCAACCGCTTTAGCTGCATTTTATAGAAT
>LULK01000526.1_pt1 | contig 17847 bp, 29 predicted proteins | sample 728181 | NCBI WGS metagenome assembly LULK01 (sample SAMN03860291, study PRJNA289734) | marine metagenome | biome: seawater column; feature: ocean; material: water; isolation source: Red Sea water column Station 169 - depth 10m | place: Saudi Arabia: Red Sea | collected 2011-10-15 | depth 10 m | reverse complement strand
TCATACCACAAACGTAACATTCTGTTCTGTATTTCTTTTATAAATTTGTTAGTAGAACTTTCATCTAAAACTTTATATTCTTCTTTATCTAATAGTTTTAAGGTGAATATTTTTAGGTCTTCGCACATATAATAACCAATACCCTCATAGTTTTTTAACAACCTTTTATAATTATTGTTGTCTAAGGCATAAAAACTATCGTCAGGTATTAGCTCTATATAATCTCTTGCACAATCATCTTCACTGCCTGATAGTGTCCAACTCTCTAATTTCATATGCAAACGTTTAGCAAAAGTTTCAAAACTATGTAAGTTTTCATCTTGCCAAGCATTTGTGTTACTTTCATCATAAAGCCAAAACTTCTCATATATTTTGTTACACAATTCATCATCTTTTTTTAAATCTTCCAGATCATAAATTGTAAATTTTTTAGTTATTGTCTTAGGCATTATTCACCACCTCCAAACTCTACATCTACGTTATCGATCTTAAATTTGCTAAAGGTACTTGTATCTTTAAGCATTTCGTTTTTGCTTGTCACTTGTCTAACGAAAAATATCGAATATTCAGGAGTAGCAAATTTTTGAATATAAGAAAGAGCATGATCAAAGAACTTATAAATATTCTTAGAGCCAGCTTTATTACCCTTAGCTTCATTAGTAATAGCATTTACTAGGGCTACAACTGTTGCAAAACAAACTCCAGCTTTTTCAGGAGTATCTACATCTTTACCGCTAAGAATGTCAGATAAATTAGGAACTTCATCAATCATGTTTACAAAGTTTGTAAACTCTAAAGAAGCTTCCTCACCGACATCACCCTCAGCTAACTTAGGTATAAGATTATTTGAGGGAGCAGTTTTCATAGTGTCACTTAACCTTACCCAGCTTCTAGGTGAGGGCTGTGCCTTTGTATCTTTACTGTCAAATTTTCTTAAATACTGACTTTGCCACTGTAAAAAACCAGTTACCGAACCATGAACATCATTTTCTAAAGCCCAAGCGAGCCAATCACTAAAATCAGCTTCAAAGTCAATCATTGTGCAACGTTGTGTAACCATAGAGGGCAAGTGTGTAGAACCAGCCCTATCGCTTGCTCTGTTACCAGCACAAACAATATGCCATCCATCAGGAAACTTATATTCACCAAGTCTTCTGTCGTATAGCAACTGTCCACATACCGCCTGAACAGAACTATGAGCCTGAGCAAATTCATCTAGAAACAACAAACCTTCGTTAGCTACAGGCAAGTTACCTAAAAAAGCTCTACATTGTTGGTTACTTTTAAGATCAATATAGGGTAAACCGCCAAGATCAATACTTTCATAAAGCGAAAGTCTAAAATCAATGAAACCAAATTCCTCCTTATTTGGTTTAACATTATCTACAACTATCTCACGACCATTTGCTAAGTCCTGAGCAACTTCAAAAACTAGAGCAGATTTACCAACTCCAGTTCCACCTAATAGAAATGGCACATTGCCACCTTCTAAAATTTTCGACATTAGCTGTTTAGCTAATTTTGGATTAACACTCATTTAAAACCTCCATTTTTTTAAATGTTAAAATTTACTGATTTCGGTCTTTATAGACCATCAACAGACTATCAAGCGATAAGTATATTGATAAGTTTACACTTTCATCAGTAAAGCTTTTAAGCTTTAGATCAATAAATTTTATAGATGTATTTAAATTTTGTTTTAGCTTCAAGAACAAAATAAACTAGATCATAATCAATGTTTTCTTCTTGTTTCTCAGCAAGATTAATTTGAGCTTCTATGAGTACTCTTTCTTTTGAAACCTTAACCAGTCTGTCTTTTTCCTCTAGTAAAATAATATATGCTCTTATCTGTCTTTTATTGAAACCATAAGGAACTGTTTCATCAATTTGCTCTCTAGTCATAAGCCTATAATCTCTGCCTATGTCTTCTGCATTAGCAATTACTAGCGATCGAAAAGTTGCTTCATCTTGCGATAATAAAAGTTGCTTCATCTTGCGATAATTCTTTCTTATCTGTTCTTTCTTATCTGTCATTCGTTCAACTCCTTTTTTTAGGTAAAAAAATAGCCACGATTAACGTGGCTATCTTTAAGATCCTTAGACTAGTTTTTTCACTAGTCGCATTTGGTTATAGGTGTGATTACACCCAGCTACAAAACCCAGTAATTCTTCCTTACTGTTAAACCTTTGCAAATCGTGTCCATGAACGTGACCTAGACTAATTGCATATTTGCTAAATATTAATCCCTGCTTCTGCACTTCTTCCGCAGTTGCTATATGATCAAAGCCAAACATTTTGACGTTATCTTCAAATTTTTTGCAATTAAAAGCATTGTAATATTTATCATGTCCAGCAAGTCGAAAATATATATTTTCTTTTGCTTCTGCGAACTCTTTATCTCTTTGCTTAACAAATTCTTCGTGACGTTCATAAGCTTCTATCTGTTCTTGACTAGGAAAATCCATTACTTACCCTCCTCTTTTATTTTTTGGATAACATCATAGTAAAGGCTACAAGCTTCCAAAAATTTAGTTTTGTCAAAGTTTGAATTATCTTCTTTGAAGATCAAATAAAAATCATAAAGGAAACCAATACTAGCGATAAGTGTCCTATCGGCATTGCTGTTCTTTCTAATTGCTTCAGCTATTTCAAAGTCTTTCTTAGTCATTTGCCCTCCTCCTTTTGCAATCTCTTTTTAATCCTTTTCATAATCAAGTCATAAAATGATTTTGCTTTTGCTCTACTTTCTGCCTTTTCGGACATACTTAAAATCCTCATAGGTATCACAACTTTTTCGTTACAGTCGTCACAACATCTTTGCTCGTACTCACCAAATGGCTCAGGATTATTTCCAAACCCTGAGCAATAAGGCAATCCGCAAATATGACAAGTCCAAGTGTCTTCAATCATTACTTTGAACCTCCTCAGCATTCTCCATGCTTTGCAAAATATCCCAAGCTTGTCGCATTCTCAGACCGCTTATAAATTTTGCGGTATCTTCTACAATTCTGCGGTACTCTTTTTTCTCTTCGTCACTGAGTACACTCGGACACTTTTGCACTAACATAATTTCCTCAAACTTCTTAAAAAGAAATTCGGATAGAGTTTCATCAAGAAACTTGTCATCTGCACTACTGTATTTATTAAACTCTTCAATCATACTTTTGAGAGCTTTATCGCTTAATTCTTTTCTAGACATAAGTCCTCCATTGTTTTGGCATTAATAATAACAATCTACCGCCACATAAATTGCACATAAAAAAAGGCAGTGAGTTAGAAGAAACAACACAGAGATCAGAACCCACCGCCAGCTGATTTTTTTTGAGTAATAAAGCAAAAAATCTAAAGACTTCACTAATTAAAATTAGACTTCTTATATAACTTCTTTGTGGTAAACCTCCCTTGATAAAGTTCATCATTTTATATTAGCAGAAGACACACTAAATTCAACATTATATTTGCAATCATAATGAGAGCATTACAAAGAAAAGTAGAACCAGTTAAACTTTCCATATGACAAAAGAACAGGATCAACCCAAATTAAAACTCGTTAAGAAAGAACAACAACTGACCATAAAACAAAAAGCATTTGTGGACGAGATCATAAAGGGCAAGTTAGGAAGTTATAAAGAAGCATATGCGAAAGCTTACAACGTGAAACTAACTAACAAAGGATCAATTCCTAAATGGGTAGAGGTAGAAGCTAGTCGCTTAATGTGTAACCCTAAGATATCCCAAAGTATACAGAAGGCATTCCAGAGAAAAGAGGACACAGCAGTAGCCAGCGACCTACGAACAAGAAACTATGTTGTAGATCAATTGTACAAACAGAGCAAAGAAGCGGACACCTCAGCTAGTCAAATAAGGGCATTGGAGCTATTAGGTAAATCTGTAGCCCTATTCAGTGATGTTATCCAACAATCGACAGACAGAAGACAGTCATCAGACATAGAAGAAGAAATTATTAAGAAACTTAGCCAGCTTCAAGATCAATGACCTTCCTTTAGATCCAGCTCCCACTGATCAGCGACCAGATGAAAGAGATCCAGTTTTATAGAAGCCTTATTTTTAGCCACTTTTAAAAATGTTTTTTTTATAAAGAAGAAAAGTTACACCACCCTATTTTTTTAGATCCACTAAGGATACCCACACCCCCTTGTACTGCTTGCAGTCAGCCGACAGTATATACATAGTAATTTACTCATTCAAATAGTAGATTTCATATACCCCCTACCCCCTTTTTTCAAAAAAAACGTTAAGGAATCCTAGACGCAAAAAAATTTTTTCTATTTTTATTGCTTTTTTATGTGAAGAGGTGCATTATTGTATAATCTGTAGTTAGATATACCTAGAATTTACCTATAGTATGTACCTACCATATGAACTACATACATTTTTATTCAGTTTCTACCAATTACTTATGTACTACATATATATATGAATAGTAATTTACTTAATAACATACAAAATTTGTCTAATGAGGATAAATTAGAACTTTTGAGCCTCTTAGATGAATTAGAAAACGCAAAAAAACGAGAAGATTGTGAAGATAGTTTCTTATCTTTTGTTAATTTTATGTGGGCTGCCTTTATTCATGGTAAACATCATGAAATTATGTCGGAAGCTTTTGAAAAAGTAGCTAAAGGTGAGATAAAAAGGCTAATTATTAATATGCCTCCTCGACATACTAAGTCAGAATTTGCTTCATACCTACTTCCTGCATGGTTTTTGGGTAAAAATCCAGATAAAAAGATTATTCAGACGGCTCATACTGCAGAATTAGCTGTTGGTTTTGGTCGAAAAGTAAGAAACTTAGTAAATAGTCAAGATTTTAAGAAAATATTCCCTGATGTAAGCTTGCAAGCAGATAGCAAGGCGGCTGGAAGATGGAATACTAACAAAGGTGGCGAATATTTTGCTATTGGTGTTGGTGGTGCAGTTACTGGTAAAGGTGCTGATCTACTTATTATAGATGATCCTCATTCAGAACAAGAGGGTGCTTCTTCAGATATAAATGTTTTCAATAAAACCTACGAGTGGTACACATCTGGACCTAGACAACGTTTACAGCCGAAAGGATCTATTGTTGTAGTTATGACAAGATGGCACGACAGGGATCTAACAGGTCAATTAATTGACGCAAGTGTTAAACGTGGCGGTGCAGATGAATGGGAAGTTATAGAATTACCTGCAATACTACCATCAGGTAATCCTTTATGGGCTGAGTTCTGGAAATTAGAGGAACTAGAAGCACTAAGATCAGAACTACCTTCTGCTAAGTGGATGGCTCAGTATCAGCAAGATCCTACTGCAGAGGAAGGAGCTATTATAAAGAGAGAGTGGTGGCGAGAATGGAATCAAAACGAACCTCCGAAATGTGAGTTTATTATTCAATCTTGGGATACTGCTTTTTTAAAATCGCAAAGAGCTGACTATTCTGCGTGTACTACTTGGGGTGTTTTTTATCGTGAAGATGAAGATAGTGGCACATTAGCTCCACAAGTTATTTTATTAGACGCACATAAAGAGAGATTAGAGTTTCCAGAGTTAAAGAAGAAAGCTATGGAAAAATACAGATTTTATAAACCTGACGCTTTTATTATAGAAGCTAAGGCTGATGGGCAGAAGAAGTCGTAGAAGAGTTTGCTGCTTTTCCAAATGCTGAACATGATGATTTAGTTGATAGCAGCACGCAAGCTTTGTTAAGATTTAGACAGGGAGGTTTTGTTCCTTTATACTCAGATGAAGAAGATGAGGAAATAGAACACGACAGAACTGCAAACTATTATTAGGATATTTAATGGCAATAGAACCAAGAACACCTATTGATGGAACTATAGAACAAGAACCTGAAATAGATGATATTAGTATAACAATAGAAAATCCAGAATCAGTTGCTGTAGAAACTGAAGATGGTGGTATGATCATAGATTTTGATCCACAACAAGAACAAGATCCAAGTTCTTTTGATAGTAATTTAGTAAATTTTATATCTGATGATGATTTAGATAAAATAGGCTCTGATCTAATTAATGCTTATAGCATGGATAAAGATTCAAGAAAAGAGTGGGAAGATACCTATACTAAAGGTTTAGATCAACTTGGATTAAAAATAGAAGAACGTACACAGCCTTGGAACGGAGCTTGTGGTGTTTTTCATCCTATGTTATCTGAAGCAATAATTAGATTTCAGTCACAAGCAATATCAGAAATATTTCCAGCACAAGGTCCAGTAAAAGCAAAAATAGTTGGCAAGATAACTGATGAAAAGTCAAAACAGGCTAGCAGAGTAGAAGACTACATGAATTATTTATTAACTCATGAGATGTCTGAATATAGAACAGAAACAGAAAAGTTATTATTTTCATTACCTTTGGCAGGTTCAGCTTTTAGAAAAATTTACTATGATCCTAATTTAGATAGACCTAGCGGTATATTTGTTCCATCAGAAGATGTAGTTGTTAATTATGGAGCAAGTGATTTAGAAACTTGTGAAAGAGCAACTCATGTTATGCGTAAATCAGCTAATGATGTAAGAAAAATGCAAGTTAGTGGTTTTTATAGAGATATAGAATTATCTGAATCACAAAGTAGTTATTCTGATATTACAGAAAAGTATGATGAACTTAGTGGTGAAATGCAATCTGGATCATATGATCAAAGACACACTATATTAGAAATGCAAGTAAATTTAGATTTGCCTGGTTTTGAAGATATGAAAAATGGTATTGCTACAGGAATACAATTACCTTATGTAGTAACTCTTGAATATCCAAGCGGTAAAATTTTAAGCATTAGAAGAAACTACTATAAAGATGATGAACAAAAAAAGAAAAGATCACACTTTGTACATTATCAGTATTTACCAGGTTTAGGTTTTTATGGCTTTGGTTTAATACATATGATAGGTGGTTTAGCTAAATCAGCAACTAGTTTACTAAGACAGCTAGTAGACGCAGGAACATTGTCTAATTTACCAGGTGGTTTAAAAGCTAGAGGTTTACGTATTAAAGGAGATGATACTCCTATTATGCCAGGTGAGTTTAGAGATGTAGATGTACCAGGTGGAGCTATAAAAGATAATATAACTTTTTTACCATATAAAGAGCCATCTCCTACACTTTATCAGTTACTGCAAAACATAGTAGAAGAGGGCAGACGTTTTGCTAGCATTTCAGATATGAAAATATCAGATATGAATAATCAAGCTCCTGTAGGAACTACTCTTGCTTTACTTGAAAGAAACATGAAAGTTATGAGTGCTGTGCAAGCTAGACTTCATGCTTCCATGAAAAAAGAGTTTAATATCCTAGTTGGCATAATTAAAGACTTTGGTAATCCAAGTTATCCATATGAAGTTAGTGATGAAGAATTTATAAAGTCTGAAGACTTTGACGATAGAGTAGATGTTTTACCTGTATCAGATCCAAATGCAGCTACTATGGCACAAAGAATAATGCAATATCAAGCAGCATTTCAATTAGCACAATCTGCACCGCAGATGTATGATATGGAAGAATTACACAGACAAATGTTAGAAGTTTTAGGCATTCAAGATGTAGATAATATAGTTCCTGAATCTGATGATATTGATCCAGTAGATCCTGTATCAGCAGTTCAGAATATTATTAATAATAAACCAGTAAAAGCTTTTGAACATCAAGATCATGACGCACACATACAAACAGTGGTTGCTGCACAACAAAACCCAGAGATAGTCGCTTTAGTGCAGCAGTCGCCTTTAGCTAATAATATATTAGCTTCAGGTTCAGCTTATGTAATAGATCATTTAACAATGAAGTTTAGAAATGAAGTAGAAAAAGAAATGGGTATAGAATTACCACCACTAGGCGAACCTATCCCTGTAGATATTGAAAAACGAATATCAGAACTTGTTGCAGAAGCTGCTCAGAGAGTTGGAGTAAATGCTCAACTTAGAGAGGATCAAAGAAGAATAGAAGAGCAACAGAGAGATCCAATGCTTGTAATGAGAGAAAGAGAAGTTGCTGCAAAAGAAGCAGAAGTACAGAGAAAATCTATTGGTGATCAAGCTAGATTTACATTAGCTGCACAAAAACAAGCAGCTGAACAAGAATTAAGAGCTATTGAAGCAGCAATAGAAAGAGATAGATTAAAAGCTGAAACTATCTTAGAGGGTATGAAAGTTGGTAATGATATTGCTAGCACCTTGCAAGAACAAGATCGTGAAAGCAAAAAGCAATCTAAACAAGACTTTAAGTTAGGGCTTGACATAGCAAAAGATATAGTTAAAGATATTCAGTAATGAAGAGTGTGCAAGTTGCAATCAAAGAGCAATCACTGTCTGAGTATCTTAAAAAAACTCTACGTAAACATATGAATGAACACGCAGATCATATATCAACAGGTAGTTGTAAAGATCATGCAGAGTATAAATCTATGTGTGGTGTTATAAATGGATTAGCTATTGCAGAACGTGAAGTTTTAGATTGGCTAGAGCAACACTCCAGAAAATAAATATTATGAGTGACGCTGTAAATATAAAACCTGAAAGTGTAGCAGAACCTAAAGTAGATTCTAAAATTAAAAGTCAATTACCTGAACCTAAAGGCTGGAAAATTTTAGTAGCTATGCCTGAAGTAGATGAAAAAACTGAGGGTGGTATTGTAAAAGCTACACAAACTATTAGAGATGAAGAGGTCAGTAATATTTCTGGATATGTATTAAAATTAGGTCCAGATTGTTACAAAGATAAAAATAGATTCCCTAGTGGACCTTGGTGCAAAAAAGGTGATTGGGTTGTTTTCAGAGCTTACTCAGGAACTCGCATGAAAATGTATGGAAAAGAGTTTCGTTTAATTAATGATGATACTGTAGAAGCAGTTGTCGAAGATCCAACAGGAGTGGTAAGAGCATGAGTGATCAAGCTGAAAATAAAATAGAGACTACGTTTGAAGAAGACGCTGATGGAAAAGTAGTTCCACAGACACAAGAAGATAAATTTTTTGGTGTACAAACTGAAATAGCAAATAAAGAAGTTAAAGAAAGTAAAGACGTTGCTGTAGAAATTGTAGATGATACGCCTGAAGAAGATAGACGACCAGCAAAAAAACAAAATAAAGAACAAAAAGTTGATAACGAAGAAGTAGATAAAGAAATATCTGAATATAGCAAAAGAGCTGCAGATAGAATAAATCAAATAAAATATGAGTTTCATGAAGAACGTAGAGCTAAAGAAGCAGCACAAAGAGAATCTACTGAAGCAGTTAAAAGATTACAAACTATATTAAATGAAAATAAAAGATTACAAACCATAGTAGATGAAGGTGGTAAAGTATTAAATCAACAAGCTTTAAATAATGCTCAGTTTGCTAAGTTAAATGCACAAGAAAAATATAAAAAAGCATATGATGAAGGTAACTCAGATGAAATGGCAAAAGCACAAGAGGAGCTTTCTAAAGCAGTTTTAGCTGAACAGCAAGCACCTGGATATGCACAAGCTATTCAACAGCAAATACCAGAAGCACAAACTGAACAAAAGTTACCAGAACCTGATCCTGCTTTAAACGCATGGGCACAAAAAAATCCTTGGTTTATGAGTAACGATCCAAATCATCAACAAATGACATCTTATTCTTTGTATTTAGATAAAAAGTTAAAATCAGAAAATATTGATCCAGTTAGAGATTCAGAAAAATTTTATGCAGAAATAGACAAAGGAATGAGAGAAGAGTTTCCAAGTTTTTTTGGTGTATCACAGCAAAACATACAAGAGAATGAAGTGGTACAAACTGAAGAAAAACGACAACCTGCAAATGTTGTCGCACCTGCAACGAGGGATAGCGGGAATAATAACCCTCGCAACGTAGTATTGACTAAGACGCAAGTTAAATTAGCACGACAACTTGGTATTACGCCTGAGCAATACGCAAAACAATTATTAAAAGGTTAGTTATATGAATGATAAATTTGAAGAAAAACTAAACGAAAAAGATTCAGTTGAATCTGATCAAGTGCGTAACCCTAGGGGTTCAGAAAGCCGAGAGGTAACTCAACGAGTAGAGAGTTGGGAAAATCCATCTAATTTACCAAGTCCAAATCCACAAGCTGGATGGGTTTTTAGATATATTAGAACTAGTTTATTAGGTAATACTGATAATCCTAATGTGTCAAAAAAATTCAGAGAGGGCTGGATTCCATGTAAAGCGGAAGATCATCCAGAACTACATATTCAGATGATGGATCATAAGTCCGAATGGGCAGAAAAAGGACATATAGAAATAGGTGGTCAGTTATTATGCAAAATGCCAAAAGAGAAAGCAGACACTAGAGATCAATACTTTAAGAATATGGCTGCTAATCAAATGGAATCTGTTGATAACGCATATTTTAAAGATCAAGATTCTAGAATGGCTACAAAACAAGTTTTTGAGAGAAAAACAAAAACAACTTTTGGTAGAGATTCTTAAATCTTATTATATTAACAATTAATTTTAATCATTTTAAGGAGATAAAATGGCAGCAAGTGCAGCACCTCATGGTGCAAGACCTGTAGGATCATTAGTATCTTGTGCGTATAATGCAAAGATTTCTCACTATAAAATTAAAAATAATTATGGCACAGCCATATTTTATGGTGACTTTGTAAAGTGGGCGGATGATAATCCAAACACAACTATACAAAAAGATACAGGAACAACCTCTTTAACACCTATTGGTGTTTTCTTGGGAGTTTCTTACACTGATCCAGTATCAGGAGAATTTCGACAAGACAATCAATATCCTGCTTCAACAGCAGCAGATGATATTATTGCTTACGTAGCGTCTGATCCATTCTTAGTAATGCAAATGCAATCAGATGAATCGCTTGACCAAGATGACTTGGGCAAGAATGTAGCAGTGGTACAAACTGCTGGTTCTACAGTTTTTGGTGTTAGTAAAAACGCCATTGATGGTAGTACCGCAGCAACAACTAATACACTACCTTTAAAGATTATCGACTTTGTTGATGGTCCAGATAGTGCTATTGGTGATAGTAAAACTGACGTATTAGTTATGTTCAATGTTGGACATCAACTACTTAACACAACAGGTATAGGTTAATAGGAGAATAACATGGCAGCTATTTCAAGAGCAAATCAGCTAAAACAACTTCTTCCTGGACTTAATGCACTGTTTGGTGAAGAGTACAATAATTACGAAAACGAGCATGAACAAATTTATGTAAGTGAAAACTCTGAGAGATCATTTGAAGAGGAACTAAAACTTTCAGGATTTGGAGCTGCTCCAGTAAAAGATGAAGGTGCAGCAGTATCTTATGATGTCGCACAAGAATCTTTTGTAGCACGTTATTCACATGAAACTATTGCTATGGGCTTTAGTATCACAGAAGAAGCTATGGAGGATAATCTCTATGTTTCACTATCTGCTAGATACACAAAAGCTTTAGCAAGAGCTATGGCTTACACAAAGCAAGTCAAAGCAGCGTTTCCATTGAATAATGGATTCAGTAATTCTTTCCAATCTGGAGATGGGGTAAACCTATTTACAGCAAGTGGTGATGGAGTTACTGGTGGTGACGGACATCCATTGGTTAATGGCGGTAAGAACTCAAACAGACCAGTTACAGGTGCTGATTTAAATGAAACTTCTTTAGAAGACGCAGTAATTCAAATCGGTAAATGGACTGATGAAAGAGGTCTTAAAATCGCAGCAAGACCAAGAAAGTTAATCGTTCCATCAGACCTACAGTTTGTTGCAACTCGACTACTGGAGAGTGAATTTAGACCTAGTTCTGCTGACAATGACATCAATGCAATTAGAAACAATGGTGTGATTCCAGAAGGCTATTCAGTTAATCATTATTTAACTGATACAAATGCTTTCTTTTTAATCACTGATGTGCCTGATGGCATGAAGCATTTTGTCAGAAGTCCTATGGTTTCAAGCATGGACGGAGACTTTGACACTGGTAATGTTAGATACAAAGCTAGAGAAAGATATTCCTTTGGAGTATCTGATCCACTTGGTATCTTTGGTTCACCAGGATCAAGTTAATACTTTAGGGGAGCTTATGCTCCCCTTTTTCTATATCTAGGGATTTTTTTAACCTTTCTATCGACTGCCCTAGCAGACAAGCCAAGACGATAGATTTTTTTCCGAAGGAGGAAACATGGCAAATACTTCTTTTAATGGACCAGTAAGGTCCGAAAATGGCTTTAAAGTCATATCTAAAGATTCAAGCTCAGGAGCTGTAACAGAATCATTTGTATTAGATGGTTCAGGTTTACAAGTAGCACCTGTAGCACTAGCTGATTCAGCAGCTATTTCGCTAACAGCAGCAGCACATGGTGGTAGGGTATCAGTAGTACCTGCACTAGGTCAGAACTGCACATTATCGCTTCCTTCACCATCAGCAGGAGTTTACTTCAAGATTATTTATGGTGGTGCAGCAGAAGAAACAGAAAATCTTATCATTGATTCAGGTTCAGATACCAACTTCTTTTTAGGCGGTATTGTTCATTTAGATTCAAATGCAGATAACGTATCTGTGTTCGCAGATGGAAACTCAAACTCTATATTAACTCTTACAGACTTCGGTGTGTTTGAGATTAATATATTGGCAAAAGATTCAACAAACTGGTATATCTGGGGTAGCCAAGAAGGTGCAGATGTTCCAGCATTTACCGACCAATCTTAATAGGAGTAAACAATGGCTGATACAGTAACTTCACAAACTATCATAGATGGTGAAAGAAACTGTGTTATGAAGTTTACTAATGTTAGTGATGGCACTGGCGAATCTGCGGTAGCTAAAGTAGATGTTTCTGAATTAGCTCCTAATGCAGAGGGCGTGGCTTGTTCAGAAGTACGAGTGCTTAGAGTGAGTCATGCTATCGTTGGTATGTCTGTTCAATTATTTCTTAATGCTACTTCTAATGTTTTACTTATGGAATTAGCAGAAAGTAGTAATGGACATATGGACTTCAAAGACTTTGGTGGTCTTCCTAATAATGCAGGAAGTGGCAAGAATGGAGACATTTTATTTACTACTAAAGGACACAGTTCAGGAGATACATATTCAATCGTCTTAGAGATGATTAAAGTGTACTCTGACTAAGGAGAAACTATGTATTATATTTCTGAAAATGGTGATTTTCCTGCACAATATTTTGTTTTAAAACAAGATGATGATGGAATACTTAGACCAGTATTTGGTCCAGATCCTGATTTAGAAGACGCAGAACGTAAACACGCAGAGTTATCTGGTTCAGGTAAAAGAGCTAGAAATGATAAAGGTCATTTTATAGCTGATGATGAATCTACTCCAGATGTAAACGAAGCTTATGTTTCAGGTAAAGCTCCTCTAAAAAAGAAATCTAGCAAACCTAAAAAGAAATCTGTTAAAAAATAATGTTAGATAAAACTCTATTGATGAAAGAAATACGTCAATGGAGTTCTGATGTATTAGAAAAACCAAATAAAAAATTTAATAATTTACCTGCTTGCCCTTTTGCAGAACACTCTTGGAATAAGAAAAGAGTAAAAGTTGTATCAGGAGAGGGAGGTCTTTGGAAAGATTTAATACAGTATATACAAGATTTTGACGATAGTTATGATGTCATAATATATTGTGGCGGTGACTACGAAGAAATAACTTGTGAAGAATTTGAAGATAGATTACAAATTTTATTAGATGTAGTAGTTAAAAAAAATTTATACATTATGGGATCACATCCTGATACTGTTATAGATTATTCTGCTGATCAAGAAAATTTTGAATCTGAATTAGACGAAGACTATTATCAAATTTATTTACAAAGATTAGATACATTAGTAAAAGCGTCTGATAGTATAATGAAGAAAGGGTATTATAAAAATTATCCTGACAATGTTTTAAAAATGCTTACTGAAAGGAGGACAAAATGGCAGGCATGATGAAAGATAAAATGAAAAAGAAAAAAGCTCCAGGTATGAAAGGTGGTAAAGCCGCTAAAGCTAAAGCTAAAAAGAAAAAAGTAAATCTTAGAGGCGGCAAAATGCCTAAAAAGAACCTTAGAGCTGGTGGTGCGTCAAAAGCTAGAAAAGATAATGGCGGACCAATAATGTTTCAAGATTACGTTAAAAAAATGTTTGGTGGTGGCAAGACTAAGTAAAATATGTCTAGAGCCTCAAAGGATTCTAGGTTGGCTAAAGCAGGAGTTTCAGGCTATAACAAACCTAAAAGAACACCTAATCATCCAACTAAGTCTCATGTTGTTGTCGCAAAAGATGGCGATAAAGTTAAGACAATTCGTTTTGGACAACAAGGTGTAAAAGGTGCAGGTAAAAATCCTAAAACAAAAAAGGATAAAGCACGTAGGAAATCCTACTATGCTAGACATAATGCACAAGATCCTAATCCGAGCAAATTAAGTGCTAGATACTGGTCACATAAAGTAAAATGGTAATTACAAGAACCAATACTAGAATAATGACCAGTAAAGCACCTGCTAAGAGGAAAAAAAATGCCTTTAAGAAAAGGAAGATCAAGAGAAGTAATAAGCGATAATATATCAAAGCTTAGAAAAGAAGGTAAACCGCAAAAACAAGCGGTAGCTATAGCACTACAAAAAGCTGGTAAAAGTGAAAAGAAAAAGAAGAGATCCTAAAGTAGGAACAGGAAAAAAACCAAAAGGTAGTGATAGAAGACTATATACTGATGAAAATCCAAAAGATACAGTTAGTATTAAATATGCTACACCAGCAGACGCTAGAGCAACTGTAGCAAAGGTAAAAAGAATAAAAAAACCTTTTGCACGTAAAATACAAATACTTACTGTTTTAGAACAAAGAGCTAAAGTAGCAGGTAAAAATGAACAAGCAAGAATAGCTAAAAAAGGTAAAGAAGCTATTAGAAGAAAAGAAGGTAAATAATGGCAACAAGTGGTACAACAACATTTAATTTAGATTTATCTGATATTATGGAAGAAGCATATGAATTATGTGGTCTTACCATGAGATCAGGATATGACTACAGAACAGCAAGAAGAGCTTTAAATTTAATATTTTTAGAGTGGCAAAATAAAGGTCTAAATCTTTGGAAGATAGAACAAGCAACACAAACTCTTACAGCAGGTACTAGTAGCTATGCAGCAGAAACATCAGCACTAGAAATAGTAGACGCTTTTATAAGAACTGATAGCGGAGATACTGATAAACAGTTTGATCAACAACTTACAAGAATATCTAGAACAGAATACAATCATCAAGCAAAAAAACTTTTAAGATCAAAGCCTACACAATTTTTTGCAGATAAAGGAACTAGTGGTATAAATATAGTTTTATGGGCAACACCAGATGATTCGCAAACATATACTTTAGTTTACGATTATATAAAAAGAATAGAAGACGCTGGTTCAGTTGCTTCTAACAATGCAGATGTACCAGCTAGATATTTACCATGTTTAACATATGCTTTAGCTTATAACATAGCTTGTAAAGAGCCTGAAGCTTTAAATAAAGTTAATATGATCAGAGGTAGATATTTAGAACTATGGGATGAAGTTTCTGACGCAGATAGAGAAAGAGCTGCAGTAAAATTTGTTCCAGGTGGAACTGTTTATTAATTATGGCATATGCAAAAGCTTCTAAAGCACTAGGAATTTGTGATAGATGTGGTTTTACATTTAAATTAAAAGAACTTAAATATGAAGTAGAAGATGAAACAAGAAATGGTTTAAGAGTTTGTTCAGATTGTTTTGATCCTGATCATCCTCAGTTTCAAGTGGGAAGATTAAATACATCAGATCCAATGGCTTTATTTAACCCTAGACCAGATTCTGGAGAAAAAGATTCTACAGTTTATTTTGGTTTTGAGCCAGTTTCAAGCACAGGTATAATTTTACGTGGAGAAACAGGAGTAGTTAAGGTGGTAATAGAATGACCTATTCAGAATTAAAAAGTTTAATACAAAATTATTTAGAGAATACTGAAACAACTTTTGTTGCAGATTTACCTAAGATCATAGAACAAGCAGAGGTTAGAATACTTAAAAGTGTAAAGTTACCTGTATTTAGAAAAAATGTAGAGGGTTCTGTAACTTCTGGTAATAAATATTTAAATACTCCATCAGATTTTTTAGATAATTTTTCTTTATCTATAACCAATTCAAGTAGTCAAGAATTTTTATTATACAAAGATGTAAATTTTATAAGAGAAGCATATCCAAACGCTTCAACTACAGGAGTGCCAAAACACTATGCTTTATTTGATAATACTACTTTTATATTAGGTCCTACACCTAATGCTACTTTTACCGCAGAATTACATTATTTTTATAAACCAGCTTCTATAACTGCAGGTGCAGATAGTGGTACAACATGGTTATCAACTAATGCTGAGAATGCTTTACTATACGGATCTTTATTAGAGGGTTATACTTATATGAAAGGTGATCCTGATTTAATGCAAGTTTATGAAAAAAGATATGATCAAGCTTTAGCTAGATTAAAAACTTTAGGAGAGGGTGAAAATACAAGAGAACAGTACAGAGATGGAGTTTATAGAGTTAGAAGAACATAATGTTTAATGTAGATGTTAAATCTGGTGTAGGTGATATAGGAGTAAAAACAACTCATAATAAAGGTCTTAGTCCTGAATATTGGACAGAAAGAGTAGTAGAAAGATTAGTATCAATAAGCGATAATGCTGATCCTATGGTGAAAGCACAAGCTGAAGCTTTTAAAGAATCAATAACTAATTTAATTCTATTATATATGAAACAAGCTGTATCAAGTGATAGAGCTACTGTGGCAGGTTTATTAGAAAAACAAGGTCATAAAGATATGGCTGAAATTATAAGGAGATTATAATGGCGATAACGCAAGCAATGTGTACATCATTTAAAAAAGAACTTTTAGAGGGTGTGCATAATTTTAAAAACTCAGGTGGTAATGATTTTAAACTAGCACTTTATACAAGTTCAGCTAGCTTAGACGCTTCTACCACAGCATACACTACTTCTAATGAAGCTAGTGGTACGAACTATACAGCTAAAGGAGCTTCTCTAACTAGAGTTGATCCCTCTACTTCTAGCACTACAGCACTTACAGATTTTGCTGATTTAACTTTTAGTAATGCAAGTGTTACAGCTAGAGGCTGTTTAATATTTAATGACACTGCTTCAGGAGATCCTGCAGTTTGTGTTTTAGATTTTGGAGCAGATAAAACTTCTACTGCTGGAGATTTTACAATACAGTTTCCTACAGCAGACGCTTCAAATGCAATAATTAGAATAGCTTAACTATGGCAATAATTAATGGTTGGGGTCGAGGCACTTGGGGAGAAGGTGCTTGGAGTCAACCGATTGCAGTTTCAGTAACTGGTGTAGCTGGTACAACTGCATTAGGTGATGAAAGTGTTTCTATAAGCACTGTATCAGGTGTAAGTGCAGTAGCAGCAACATCTGGTCTAGGTGATGAATCTGTAAGTGCTGCAGCTAATGTAAGCATTACAGGATTAGTGGGAACATCAGCTTTAGGCTCTGTATCATTAATTACAAACAACAATTTATCTGTTACAGGTTTTGTTGGAACAACTTCACTAGGTGATGATACAACAACAGGTGATGCTAATGCACCAGTAACTCTAGATGCTTTAGTATCAGGTTTAGGTGGAGTAAATGTTTGGGGAGCAATAGATACTTCACAAACACCAAATTATAGTAATATAAGTACATCTCAAACGCCTGATTGGCAAGAGGTGGCATAACAAAGGAAAATTATGGCAACGTATGTAAACAATTTAAGATTAAAAGAAATAGCTACAGGTGATGAAGCTGGAACATGGGGTACTTCTACTAATACAAATTTAGAATTAGTTGGAGA
>LULK01001539.1_pt3 | contig 17925 bp, 19 predicted proteins | sample 728181 | NCBI WGS metagenome assembly LULK01 (sample SAMN03860291, study PRJNA289734) | marine metagenome | biome: seawater column; feature: ocean; material: water; isolation source: Red Sea water column Station 169 - depth 10m | place: Saudi Arabia: Red Sea | collected 2011-10-15 | depth 10 m | reverse complement strand
TTTGGAGTATTTGGCATATAGGGTAATCCGGTATTACCCATAGATATTTTTGTAAATCTATCTGGGTTATCAACAATCATTCTTAGGCCGATTAATCCGCCCCAATCTTGACCAAAAAATATTAAATCATTTAAATTATTTTTTACTAGCCATTGATTCATCCAATCAACCTGATTCTGATAACTATAATCATTTCTTGATGCTGGTTTGTCTGACTTACCATATCCAACTAAATCGGGTGCAATTACTCTTATTCCAGAATCATTAAGGATAGGTATCATTTTAGAATATAAATAACTCCAAACTGGTTGACCGTGCATGGCTAACAAAATTGGACCATCAGAAGGACCTTCATCGATATGATGAATTCTTATTTCAGTTCCATCATCTGCAAAAATATCTGTGTATATTGGATCGAATGGGTAACCCTTAATATTTGTGAAATACTTATCAGGCGTTCTAAGTACCTTCATTAAAAATCTTTAATTACTCCATCGTTTTTTAATTCTTTGATTAATTCTTCAAATGGATCATCCTGTCCAAAATAATACTTACCTTTATAAACATTTAAAGGAACTCCATGATGTCCAGCTTCTTTTTGATCTAATTGATTCATTTCAATTTCTTCAATTAAGCTTTTTTCATTTGATTTAATTGACTCTCTAACTTCACCTAAATCCTCACCAAATTCAGCAAACAAAGGCTCTAATAAATCATCATTATTCCAATTTTTTATATTCCATATTAATTTGGATAATTCATGAGCAAATTCTATGCCTTTACCTCTATTACACATAAGTTGACCCATATGGCATATGTCAAAAATATAAGGTTGATTTTCTGAAATCTTACCAGTAATAATATTTTGTTTTATTGGATCTGGTTTAATTGGTAAGTTTAATGACATATTCAGCTTTTTTGCCTTCCTTTTGATATCCATCATCAACGAAGTAAAATAAAATAAATTCCTATCTTTAAAGAATTCAGGCAATCTAATAGCAATGGGATAAACAATTTTAAAATTTATATCAATATTATATTCATTTTTAAGCTTTAACATTCTTGGCAATATTAAATATGAATATGGACTCCGATATGAAAAATATAAATCAATCATGTCATGCACTCCTTTTTTTTAATGACAAATAAAACATTAACATGAAGTATATCAATATTGGTATATTGCCAATTACTCCAGGAGGTGTGTTTATATAGTAATCATCGGTTAAAGGATGAAGTGAACCTGAAATTAATCTAAAGCAATGATCTAAGAGACATATCATATATATTAGCGGTACTAGGCTTTTATATTTAATAAATAAAATTAATAAAACTATTGTTAATGATACTTGTGTTGCTCCCCAAAGCGATGCAAATAAATAAACTAAGTTATTCGGATCTATAGTATCTATAATTGGAAGTTCTTTTATTGTTGCAATTCCAACAAGACCAGCGTTTTCTGAAAGGAAATGTACAAGTGATCTAAATATATATAAAGCAAAAATAGGATAAAGACCATATATTGCTAATTTAGAACCGTTGTAATTATCATTTAATTTATTGGGAAAAAGTGTCATTAATTTATTTTATCAATAACAATTTCATTATTACCTACAGGCATAACAACCCTAGTTCCATCGTCTGAAAGAGTATAGTCTTCATATATACCTTCTATAGGTCTGAAAAATACTCTTTCCATTAAATTATTTCGAGGTGTTGGTATGGAATGGTAAATGAGCAAATGTTTTACATTTGCATCTCTAGCAATTTCACCTGCTTCCTTTATGCTCGTGTGATAATCTTGTATATCAAGGAGTATTTTGTCCAATTGAGGTATTGGGGCGAGTTTTCTCATTCTTTCAACAATATCTATTGATATAGCCGAATGAACAAGAAGATCAACATCCTGAGAATATTTTTGAACACTTCCATCATGAATAGTGTCACCACTTATAACAACTGTTCTTCCTTTATACGATACTTTAAAACCAAAAGCTGAATTTACTGGATAGTGATCAACTACAAAAGGCAATATTTCTAATCCTGGAGTATCATTTGGGATTAACTGATTATCTATAATTTGGATCGCATTAAATCCTGCAATACTCATAGGTAACATGTCATCTCCATGATGTTCATTCCTATATTGATAATCCGGTGAGTATGCCAATTCAAATCCTTTTGTAACCAGATTTATTCCCTCTGGTCCATAAACCGTTAATGGTGCAGTTCTCCCTTGAAGGCAATTGATATTGTGTGAGGTTATTAACACTTCCATTACCCATATCAAAAATATAAATATCATCACCAGCTTCTACAATTACACAAGATTCAGCTCGTCCAGGAGAAGGAAGAGGGGATCTTGAACCACAAATAACAACTTTTAATGTATCTTCTTTATCTAAAAAAGGTTCTGCGCTAAAAAGAATGTTTTTTATACCAATATTTAGAATTCTGTCCTGAACTGAATGAGAATTTAATGAGACTATGCTAATAATAAATATTGAGATAATTAAACTTATTATTATTAATATTTTTTTCATAATTGATAAACCTCTAATTATTATCAAGTAATTTCATTATTTGGTATGCAGTTTCGTGACCAGAGTTTTGATTTTGTCCAGTAACAAATCTTTTTTCATCATCCACAACAGTTAAGCTTGCAAACATATCTCTAAAAGCACTTTTACTTTCAAATATTACGCCTGCTTTCCTTAACTCCTCTTCAGGATGTTGTGGTGTAAAGGTAATACCAAGTTCTTTAATTTGTTTATCAGTTACTCCAGTCATTTTCCGTCCACTAATTAACAAATTACCATCTTTATCTTTTGCATTGATAAAGCCAAGGACCCCATGACATATCCCACCTATAATTGCATTCGATGAATAATAGGCCTCTGATATTTTTATACCAAGAAGTTGAGAATAACCAAGATCATATGCTGCTCCCCAACCACCAGAAATAAAAATAATGTCAAATTCAGTAAAATCTATGTCCTTAATTGATTTGGAGTTTTGCAATTTATTCATTGCAATTTTATCTTTTTTAAAAATTTTATCTTCTTCGGTTTCAATAAAATAGGGAAGAGGTTCTAGTGGAATATTTCCACCTTTGATACTAGCAATTTCTACTTGAATATTTGATTTCTTAAAATCGTAGTAGGGTATTGATAGTTCCGATAGGAATAAGCCAGTAGGTTTTCCTGAAGTTTCTCCAGGTTTATTTAATACGCCATGGTTTGTTGCAATTATAAGAGCTCTTTTTCCATCAAGGTTAAAAGTATCACCATTAAATTTTGGATGAAGTCCTGCAAGAGTTAACAACGAAGGCAATGAAATTGCAATAATACCAACGACGATAATAAGTGATAAAGATATTTTATAAATTTTTTTCATAATTATTTATATAGTTTCTATATTTAACTGTCCTTTAAGACCTGCCTCTCTATGAATATTAATTTTTTGATATTCTGGATCCATCGTCATATCCAACATAGCCTTTCTGTTTGGATATTTTGCAATTGCAATCGTATCCCAAAGATCTTCAACTTCCCCCAACATTAATCTATTTACCTTACCTGCAAATACAAATTCACCTCCATATTTTTCAACTAAATTTATTACTTCAGCTGCATAAAGACCGTATGCTTCCTCACCAGTAAGATTTGTATCTCGACCATCTTCATAAATTGCCATTTCTTTATATTTGAGCAAATTTACCATTGATATTGGACCAATTTCCGGATTCTCTAAAAAACCATTAATTTGTTCTTCATTTGGCGCAACTTTATTTTTTACTTTCATAATACTTTTACCTATATATTTAAAATTTTCTTACATTGATCATTTAATGATTTAGCGATGTTAATTTTATTCATTCCTTGAAATTTTAATCTTTCAAAAAAACCAAATGATAATGTTGCGTCCAGCAATTCTTGGCTATTAGACCTTAAGCTTAATATTTCTGGGATAATTTTTTCAGTTCTTTTTCGTAATAATTTTTGATACTCAGGATATCTTTTTTGTAGTATTTTATATTTAGGCAATTGGGTTATTGTAGCAATCATAATATTTTCATATTTATTATAAAAATATACTCTTTCATCAATTATTTTTTTTAATCTTTCGGACAGAGATAGTGACATATTTATATAACTTTCCTCATTTAATAATTTTTCATTTATTAATTCATCTACTTTCATTAATAATGATTCCATATCAGCAAACTGTCTGAAAACTGTTCTAATCGCTATACCAGACTCCTTTGCCACTTCTTGGGCTGTAGGATATAGATTTCCGTTATTAATTAATTTTATGATTGCATCTAAAATAAGATTTTGACTTTTTTGACTTCTAAGTATTCTTCCGTCTAATTGATTCATTTTAAAATTATAACTATTGGCATTAATTATGACAATATATCTTTATTGTTGTAGAATTTTATTTTTTGAAATTATAGATACAATTAGTTAATGAATAGAGTTGTAGAACATACTGGGTCTAAATATCCAATTATCCAAGCACCGATGGGTTGGATTGCACGAAGCCAACTAGCATCTGCAGTTTGTGAAGCTGGTGGTATGGGAATTATTGAGACATCCTCTGGTGAAGTTGATAATTGCAAAAAAGAAATTCAATTAATGTCAAAGTTAACTGATAAACCATTTGGAGTAAATTTGCCATTACTCTTTCTACAAGACGATTCAATGGTTAAATTTTGTGTTAATGCTGGTGTTAAATTTGTTACTACTTCAGCAGGAGATCCAACTAAGTATGTTGGTATTCTAAAAGATGCGGGTATTACTGTATATCATGCTGTTCCGAGTCTTGCTGGTGCTATCAAAGCAGCAGATGCTGGCGTTGATGGTTTGGTTGTAGAGGGTACAGAAGGTGGAGGTTTTAAAAGTCCTGAAGAGGTTGGATTGTTGGTATTAATTCAATCAATAAAACAAAATTTAGATATTCCAATTATTGCCGCTGGTGGACTTGTGGATGGTTCTGGTATGGCTGCAGTTTTTGCTGCAGGTGCAGAAGGAATACAGATGGGAACAAGGTTTGTTTCAAGCAAAGAAAGTCCTGTTCATGCTAATTTTAAAAATAAAATTATTGATTCAGGTATTGATGGGACAATGGTACTCAATAAAAAATCAAAACCAGTAATAAGAGCATTAAAGACTGAACTTACCAACAGTATAGATGAGAAAGGTGTTATGGATATGTCAGCAATGATGAACATTAAAGATCTTTATTTTGGTGGGGATATGGAAGCAGCTCCTGCACTTTCTGGACAATCGTCTGGACTTATCAATGAAATCAAGCCTGTAAAACAAATAATTGATGAAATAATTGATGAATTCAATTCTACTTGTAATGGGTTAGGAAATATAAAATTTTAACTATGCCAAATAACAATATAATCGATAAACGCAATAGCAATATTCAAATTTATATTAATGGTTCGTTTTATTTACGTGATGATGCAAAAATTTCTGTTTTTGATAGTGGGTTTTTACTCGGTGATGGAATATGGGAGGGAATCAGACTTGTAAAGAATGAATGGTTATTTATTGATGAACATATTGATAGGTTACTTGAAGGATGCCTTGCAGTAGATATAACTCTAGATTTATCGAGAGATGAAATTAAAGAAGCAATCTTAGAAACACAAAAGATTAATAATATGACAGATTCAGCACATGCAAGAGTGATGATTACTCGAGGTGATAAAATAAAACCATTTCAACAACCATCTTTATCAACGTCTGGTATCAACTTTATAATAATTATGGAACATTCTTCCGAGAGTCCTAATTTAAATGGCATTAAATTAGTAACTGTTCCTCAAGTAAGAGGTCTACCTATGTCACAAGATCCCAAGCTAAATAGTCATTCAAAATTAAATTGTATTATTGCTTGTATACAAGCTAACAAAGCAGGAGGGGATGAGGCTCTCATGTTAGATCCATATGGATTTGTAAATACTACCAATTCCTGCAATTTTTTCATTGTTAAAAATAATGAAGTATGGACTAGCACAGGTGATTATTGTATGAATGGAATTACAAGAAAAAAAGTTATAGAGATTTGTAGTGAACATAAAATTCCAATTTATGAAAAAAACTTTTCTTTGGTTGACGTTTATTCAGCACAAGAAGCTTTTATTACAGGAACTTTAGGGTCTTTAACTCAGGTAATAAGTATTGATGAGAGAAGTATAGGATCCTCAGATGAAGGATGGCCAATTACATCTAAACTAAGACAAGCATATAAAAAATTAATTAATGTCTAATAAGATTATTGCTATGTGGTCTGGACCACGTAATTTATCTACCGCCTTAATGCGAAGTTTTGCTAGTCGTTCTGATGTAGACAATGTATTAGATGAACCTTTTTATGCCTCATATCTAATCAAAACAAAAAAAAATCATCCAATGAGGAATGAAGTAATTTCAAGTCAGCTCAATAATATTGATGATGTAAAAAATTTATGTCAACTTAAGTTAAATGGTATTACATACCAAAAACATATGACTCAACATATTTTAGATGAAGATTTATCTTGGACCGAATCCTTATGTAATTGTTTTTTAATTAGAGATCCAAAAGAAGTTGTAATAAGTTTCAAAAAATCTTGGGGTGAGGGTGATTTTATTGATATTGGATTTAAACAACAATATGATATTTTCAATTATGTATTTAATCATATTAATGATTCTCCGCCAGTTATAGATGCTTCAAACTTAAGAAAAAATCCTAAAAAAGTTCTACAAAATCTTTGTAAATTGATAAATATTGATTGGGATGAATCTATGCTTAGTTGGAAATCTGGTATTCAAAGTTATGACGGGGTCTGGGCAAAGCATTGGTATAAGTCAGTATTAGATAGTACTGCATTTGAGCCTTATAAACATAAGGAATTAAAATTAAATGATGATGAAAAAAAAATAGTTGACCAGGCAATGCCAATATACGAAAGCTTATATAAATTTGTTATTTAATTTTGATTATCTGATTCTTCAATCTTTTCTCTTAAAAGAATTTTTTTCAAACTGATTTTATCTTTTAAGGTCATAATATATGCTGCTATTGCTAGTATTAAAATTCCAGTGGCTTCATATATTATATTGATTGCATTTAGATCTTTACTTTGCAAAATAATCATTCTGGTTAATGCAGTCATAGCAATGATAAGAGGCAGTGTTACGGGAATACGATTATTTGCATAAAATGAAGCTACCATTCCTAAAACCTCAGCATAAATAAAAAGTAAAAATAAATCGCTTAGATTAACTGTCTGTACTTCAATTATTCTTACTATTTCAACGACTGTTGCAAAAATTGTAGCTACAGCAATAAGTAAAAGAATACCTCGCTCAGCAATCCAAATAAATTTTTGTACTATATTACCTTCATTCATGACTAAAATTGATTCATAGTGTTATCTTTTCCTGCAGCTTTAAGTGCAGCTTCACCTGCAAAATATTCTTTATGATCATCTCCCATGTCAGAACCAGACATATTTTGATGTTTTACACATGCTATACCTTCCCTTATTTCCTTTCTTTGAACATTGGCTACATAGCCAAGCATTCCCTCTGAACCAAAATACTCTTTCGCAAGATTATCTGTAGACAATGCTGCGGTATGATAGGTAGGTAAAGTAATAAGATGATGAAATATGCCAGCTTCTTTTGCTGCATCAGCTTGGAATGATCTTATTTTATTATCAGCTTCAATTGCTAACTGGGTATCATCATATTTTTCATTCATTAAATCGTCTCTGTCATAATCTGATATATCTTTTCCAGAATTACTCATAGAATCAAACACTTGTTGTCTAAAGTTTAATGTCCAATTAAAGGAGGGGCTATTGTTGTAAACTAATTTGGCATTAGGAATTGTTTTTCTTATTTCATTCATCATTTCTGCTATCTGGCCAATATGAGGTTTTTCGGTTTCAATCCATATTAAGTCAGCACCATTTTGTAAACTTGTAATTGAATCAAGAACACATCTTGCTTCACCCGTTCCTCCATGATTCATATTATCAGGAGTAATTTCTTCAACATCTAAAAAAGAATTATATTGATCACCAAGATCACCTTCTTCATTTGTTATTGCAATTTGTTTTGTTAAACCAGCTCCCAAAGAATCTGTCCTTGCTACAATAATTCCATCATCAACACCAAGTTCTAAAAAGGCGTACCTAACAGCATTAATTTTTGCTAGGAAGTCAGCATGAGGAACAGTAACTTTTCCATCTTGATGGCCGCATTGTTTTTCATCTGAAACTTGATTTTCTATTTGAATTGCACATGCGCCTGCTTCTATCATTTGTTTAGCCATTAAATATGTAGCCTCTTCATTACCAAACCCTGCATCTATATCTGCAATGATAGGTACTATATGTGTTTCAAAATTATCAATTTTTTCTTGTATATTTGGTTTTTCTTTTTCATCAGCGTTATCAAGCTCCCTGAATAAACCACCTAATTCTCTAGCATCAGCTTGTTTTAAAAATGTATACAACTCGTTTATAAGACTGGCAACAGCAGTTTTTTCATGCATAGATTGATCGGGTAGAGGGCCAAACTCAGATCTTAGCGCTGCAATCATCCAACCTGAAAGATAAAGGTATTTTTTATTATTAGTTCCAAAATGTTTTTTGATAGAAATAAGTTTTTGTTGTCCTATGAAACCATGCCAGCAACCTAATGATTGAGTATATGCTGACGGATCTTTATCATATTCATCCATATCCTTACGCATTATCGATGCTGTATATTTAGCAATATCTATGCCAGTTTTAAACTGATTTTGTAATCTCATTCTAGCGACAAATTCAGGATTAATAGAACCCCAATTGGAAGTTTTCATATTTGATATAGAAGATGTGTCTTCTACAATATTATTATATTTAGACATTATTTTCCCCTGTTATGTAGTGAAGTAAATAATATTAATAATAATTTGTCAATTTAGGACGAAAGATACGTATTTAAAGGTATTATATATGTAGTTATACTACATTTATATGAAAATTTTATAGTTTTTTAGATAGACCAATATACTTTGATGGCGTAAGATTTAATAATTTAGATTTAGAAGAATTTGAAATTTCTAAAGTTTTAACAAATTGCATATAAGAATTTTTATCTAATTTATTTCCTCTAGATAATTTTTTTAATTGTTCATATGCATCGCTTATGCCTTCATATCTCATGATTGTCTGAACAGCCTCTGCTAGAACTTCCCAATTATCATCTAGTTCATTTGAAATAAAATTTTTATCTGGTTCCACCTTAGTCATACCATTTATAAGAGAAAAAATTGCCAAGTAAGAATAACCAAACGATAAGCCTATATTTCTTAATACTGTGCTATCCGAAAGATCTCTTTGAAGACGCGACTTAGTAAGTTTATCTGCAAAGAAATTATTCAATGAATTAGAAATACCAAAGTTTCCTTCTGCATTTTCAAAGTCTATAGGATTGACCTTATGCGGCATTGTTGAGGAACCTACTTCATTTTTATTTAATTTAAGTTTAAAAATATTGTTAGATATATAAATCCACATATCTTGACAAAGATCAGTACTAATATTGTTGATTCTTATAATTGAGTGTGACATTTCTGCGATCCAGTCATGAGATTCAATTTGAGTAGTTAGTGGATTTTGATTAACTCCAAAGGATTTAATAAATTTAGAAGTCATAGTAGGCCAATCAATTTTATTGTTTGTTATTTCAAAAGTATGATAATTACCTGTTGCACCACTAAATTTTGCAAGTGGTTTTATATTTTTAAAAGTATTAATTTCTCTATCAATTCTTGCCCCAAAAACTTTTAATTCTTTTCCAATGGTAGTTGGTGAAGCAGCTTGTCCATGAGTTCTAGATAACAATGGAATAGATTTCCACTTTCTTGATAAAGATTTAATTACTTTATTAAGATTTTGAATATATTGTAAATAATCTTCTGCACCTTTTTTTATCATTATTGCGTAGGACAAAGAGTTAATATCCTCACTTGTTAGACCATAATGTATGAGGTTAATATATTTTTTTAATTGTTTATCCCTTTTAAAAAAATCGGCAATGAAGTATTCAATAGCTTTTACATCGTGATTAGTTACAGACTCAATTTTTTTTATTTTTATAACATCTTTATCTGAGAAACTTTCTCTAAATTTTAAGATTTTGTTAATCGAAATTTTACTTAGCTTAGGAAAGTCATTTGGCATTTTGTTACATAAAAATAACAACCAATTGATTTCAATTATAAATCTTGTCTTAATAAGGGCTTTTTCAGAGAATGCTTCTCTTATCGGTACAATTTTTTCTGCATATCTGCTATCTAGGGGTGAAATGTTGTTATGTTCAAATTTCATCAAGCCTTATTTTATCATTGATTAGTTTGTATTTGATATAACACCTCCACCTAAACATATAGATTCATTATAAAAAACAGCAGATTGTCCAGGAGCAACGCCACGAATAGATTCTCTAAATTTTATTAAATAGCCTGATTCATTTTTTTCAACTATGCACTCAACAGGTATATGTTGATGTCTTATTTGGACAGTACACTTTTTGGGAAAAGAATATTCCACATCATTAATCCATGAAATTTTATTACACTCAAGCTCATCACTAAATAAAAGCTCATTATCGATTCCTTGACAAACATAAATATGATTATTTTTTACATTTTTATCAAAAACATACCATGGTAAATCTTCTTTACCCTTTACACCACCAATACTCAAACCCTGTCTTTGACCTTTTGTGTAGAGAGTAGCTCCATTGTGAGTACCTATTTGATTCCCGTATTCATCATATATTGGACCTTTTTCAAGGTTCATAAATCTTCCTAAAAAATCTTTTAAATTTTTCTCACCAACAAAACATATACCAACTGAATCTTTTTTCTTTGAAACAGATAAATTAATATCTTCTGCAATTTTTCTTACCTCATGTTTATAAAGATTAGATAGGGGAAATAGACATTTTTTAAATTCATCTTCATTAACTTCGTGTAAAAAATAAGTCTGGTCCTTTTCATTATCTTTTGCTCTACATAAGTATGTTCTGTCATTAACATTTTTTAATGCAGCATAATGACCAGTAGCAATAAAATCAGCACCTATTGATAAAGCATAATTCAAAAATGATTTAAATTTGATCTCTCTATTGCACAAAATATCTGGATTTGGTGTTCTGCCAGCTTTATGCTCTTTTAAGAAATCTTCGAATACTCTATCCCAATATTCATCAGAGAAATTTGCTTTATGAAGTGGAATATTTAATCTATCGCATACATCAGAAGCATCAGAGAAATCTATAACTGAAGAACATTCCTCCCCAGGTTCACTCTGCCAATTTTGCATAAATAGACCTACAACTTTAAAACCTTGTTTTTTTAAAAGATAAGCGGAAACTGAAGAATCAACACCACCTGACATTCCAACGACTACTGTTTTATTTTCATTGTTCATCTATCTAAAACAAATTCATAAATTAATATTTTAGGAGTATAATTATCACCGATTTTAACTGCAAACCTTAAACTGAGGGTTAATTATCCAATGACTTATAAAAAAATAAAAGTTCCAAAAAAAGGTCAAAAAATTTCATATGAAAATGGAAAGCTTAATGTTCCTGATAATCCTGTAATTCCCTATATTGAAGGTGATGGTATAGGAGTTGATATTACTCCACCTATGATCAAAGTAGTTGATGAAGCAGTAAAAATTGCTTACAGCGGAACAAAAAAAATAGAATGGATGGAAGTCTTTTGTGGTGAAAAAGCTACAAAAGTATATACAAAAGATACATGGCTACCTGACGAAACAATAGATGCTCTAAAGGAATATGTTGTAAGCATTAAGGGACCTTTAACTACTCCTGTAGGAGGCGGAATAAGGTCATTAAATGTGTCACTTAGACAATTATTAGATTTGTATGTCTGTTTGAGGCCAATTAGGTATTTTGATGGCGTACCATCTCCAGTAAAAAAGCCTCAAGAAGTGGATATGGTAATATTTCGAGAAAATTCAGAAGATATCTATTGTGGTGTAGAGTTTGAAGGTAATTCAAAAGAAGCTAAAAACCTTCTAAAAGTTTTAAAATCTAAATTTGATGTTACAAAAATAAGATTTGAAGAAAATGTTGGTATTGGTGTAAAGCCGATTTCTGAAGAGGGTACCCACAGATTAGTTAAGAAAGCTATTGATTATGCCATCGATAATAATAGATCATCAGTCACACTTGTTCATAAAGGAAATATTATGAAATTTACTGAAGGAGCCTTCAGAGATTGGGGCTATGAATTATCTAAAAACTCTTATGGTGGAATAGAAATAGATGATGGACCTTGGCAAGAGATAATAAACCCCAACAATGGAAAGAAAATTGTAATTAAAGATGTAATTTGTGATGCATTTTTACAACAGATACTTCTAAGACCAACAGAGTATGATGTTATCGCAACAATGAACCTAAACGGTGATTACATATCAGATGCACTAGCTGCAATGGTAGGCGGTATAGGTATAGCTCCTGGTGCAAATATTTCTGATCAATATGCAGTTTTTGAAGCTACTCATGGAACAGCACCAAAGTATGCTGGTCAAAATAAAGTAAATCCTGGGAGTTTAATATTATCTGCTGAAATGATGTTGAGGCATATGGGTTGGATTGAAGCTGCAGATCTAATAATTAAGTCAATGGATAGGACAATAAGCGCTAAAAAGGTAACGTATGATTTTGCGCGAATGATGACTGATGCTGATATGGTTTCATCTTCTGGTTTTGGAGATGAAATGATTAAAAGGATGTGATGATAAGATTGTCCAGTGATAATGATAACTCATCCGATATTGGTTCCGTTGTATTAGAAAAAGAACCAGGATTTAAAGCATCCACCTTCATATCAAGTTATATTAATCAATGATGATTTTACTCCAATGGAGTTTGTTGTTTTCGTTCTGCAAACTGTATTTGGTCATACACATCAAAAATCTACAGAAATAATGATGACTGTTCATACAAAAGGAAAGGGAGTTTGTGGTATATTCTCTAAGGAGATAGCTGAAATGATGTCGTTTGAAGTTAATACAATGGCAAAAGATCACGGACATCCGCTTTTAAGTGAAATTGAACCTTTAACAGATTAATGTTTAGTAAAGAATTAGAATTATCAATTGCAAGTTTATTTGACAAAGCTCACGAAGCAAATATTCAATATATTACAGTTGAACATTTACTTTTGATGATATTGTCAGATTATGAAGTAAAAGAATTTTTTAAATCAGAAGGCATTCAATTAGAGTCAATAAAACAAGATTTAAATGAGCATTTAAAAGATTCGATTGTAAAAAAAATTGATCAGCAAAAACCAGTTCAACCAACCCTTGGATTTCAAAGAGTTCTTCAAAGAGCAGTTTTTCACATTCAATCTTCAGGTAAAGGTGTTGTCAAGCCAATCAACATTCTTGTTGCAATATTCTCTGAAAAAGAGTCGCATTCGGTCTTTGTTTTAAATAAATATAAAATCAGTAGATTAGATGTCGTAACCTACTTGTCACATGGACCAAAAAGTGTTGAAGGAAGTGCACAAGAAAGTGATGATTATGATGACGATAACTCAAAATCAAAAACAAATAAAAATGAATTTTTAATCAATCTTAATAACCAGGCAAAAAATAAAAAAATTGATAAAGTAATTGGAAGAAAAAAAGAAATTGAAAGATTGATACAAATCCTATCAAGAAGAAATAAAAATAATCCACTATTAGTTGGTGAAAGTGGTGTTGGAAAAACAGCAATTGCTGAGGGACTTGCATATTTAATTGCAACTGGTGATACACCTGAAATTATAAAAGATTCTGTGGTTTACTCTCTTGATATTGCAGGATTAATTGCCGGTACTAAATACAGAGGTGATTTTGAGAAAAGACTTAAGGGTGTTCTAAATTTTCTGTCAAAAGAGGATAAACCAATACTATTTATAGATGAAATACACACTATTATAGGTGCAGGCTCAGCATCAGGTAGTTCATTAGATGTTTCAAATTTACTTAAACCTGCTCTTGGTAAAGGACAAATACGATGTATTGGATCAACAACTTTTCAGGAATATAGAGGTATATTTAACCAAAACCAAGCCTTATCTAGGCGTTTTCAAAAAATAGATGTTGTTGAGCCTTCTTTTGATGAGTGCGAGGAAATCTTAAAGGGAATAGTTGATGTTTATGAAGAGTATCATGATGTTTCTTATTCAGAAGAGTCAATAAAATCTGCAGTAGAATTATCATCAAAATATATTAATGATAGATTTCTACCAGACAAAGCGATTGATGTTATTGATGAAACAGGTGCTTTTAAAAATATAAATAGAAGTAATAAAAAATCTATAAAAATTACAAAAGATGATATTGAAATGACTATATCAAAAATTACAAAAATTCCTGAACAATCTATATCTTCAAGTGACAAGAAAAATCTTAAAAATATAGAAGAAAACTTAAAAAGAGTTATTTTTGGTCAAGATAAGGCAGTAGAGACACTTTCTAGTGCAATTAAATTATCTAGAGTTGGCTTGAGAGATGAAAATAAAACTATTGGCTCATTTTTATTCACAGGACCTACAGGAGTAGGTAAGACAGAAATATCAAAACAATTATCAAATATTTTAGGTATAGAGCTTATTAGATTTGATATGAGTGAGTATATGGAACGACATACAGTCTCACGTTTGATAGGTGCGCCACCTGGATATGTTGGCTTTGATCAAGGTGGATTATTAACTGAGGCTATCGTTAAGTCACCACACTGCGTTTTACTTTTAGATGAAATTGAAAAAGCACATCCTGATATATTCAATATTTTATTACAAGTCATGGATGCAGGCGTATTAACCGATAATAATGGAAGAAAATCAGATTTTAGAAATGTTATTTTAATCATGACAACAAATATAGGTGCTGACTTGTTAAGTAAAAGAAATATTGGATTCAATGAAACATCTAACGAATCTGATGCAATGAACTCATTAAATAAACTTTTTTCACCTGAATTTCGAAATAGGCTAGATGAGACAATTCAATTTAGCTATCTTGATAAGAAAGTAATATTATCAATAGTTGATAAATTTTTAACAAAGCTTCAAGCACAACTTGATAAAAGAAATGTAGAAATTGTTGTTTCTAAAAAGGTAGTAGAGTGGATCGCTAATAACGGTTACGACAAAGAGATGGGAGCAAGGCCTATGGAAAGATTTATCTCACAAAATATCAAGAAACCATTAGTTGACAAGTTATTATTCGGTAATTTAAAGGGTGGAGGTGTTATTAAGCTTGATATTGATAGAGGAAAATTAAAATTTACTGAATCTAAAAACAAAGTTAAAGTCTAATCATCTACCTCTAAAAGTTATTCTGCCAACACTAAGGTCATAAGGAGTCATTTCTACTTTAACCTTGTCACCCGTTAAAATTCTAATGTAGTGTTTTCTCATTTTTCCAGAAATATGTGCAGTAATAACATGGCCATTTTCTAGCTTAACTTTGAATTTTGTGTTGGGAAGTGTTTCGATGACTTCCCCATCAAATTCTAACTGATCTTCTTTTGACATAGATTTGCATTTTAAACTATCTAAGTAATTATTGTAATTTAATTTATTTTTAAATTTTCAGTTTATAATTTATAAAATGCATTTTTTAAAATTATCATTATTACTATCTTTAAGTTTTTTAATTTCTTCATGTGGGGGTGGGGGATCTGCTCCATTTGCCTTAACTCTTCCCGCAAATACTTTAATAACTATTGATGAGGATAATGGTCATACATCTACATTTATAGCATCAACAAATTATAGATCTCAAATAACTTATGAATTAATAAATTCAACAACCAATGGCGTCTCAGAATTGTCGTCAGGTGGCTCATATTCGTATCAACCCAATCAAGACTATTTTGGTACAGATAACTTTTCTATAAGAATTACAGCCAATAGAGTTGATGATAACAACGTTACAACTGGTGAGACATTAGTTCAAACCTTAGCTGTTAACATAACAATCAGGCCTGTAAATGATCCTCCTGTAATTCAAATATTAGATGACCTAAGTATTTATACTGATCTTAGTCTACTGTTTGATGAGACATTAACAGTAAATGTTGAAATTACAGATGTTGATAACGAAATTAGTGAATTAACTTATTATGGTCAATTACAAGATGAAACTGTAACCGCTGTATTAGATATAATACAAACAACAGAAAATGATGAAGTAATTACTAATCAAAGCCTAATATTTACTTTAGATAACATTCAGAATGCTGGTCTATTTAAAATGTCATTGTGCGCAAATGATTTTGAAGACTTTACCTGTGAAGGAGAGTTAGAGAGCTATTACATATCTAATAAAAACCTCATATCAGTCACTTACAATTGTGATGATGATGGTAATAATTGTAGCTCTAGTGATCAGTATCTTTATCATTTAATAGGTAATCCATCTACAGACGCAAGAACAAATTATATTTTTATTGGTGATCAGTTAAATGGAACTGATGAAAGAGATGAGTTTCGTTTAAGACTATTAGAATCGGTTAATAATCTTAAAAATTCTGATGCTAATGAAGTGTTTAACGATTATTTTAATGTTTTAGTTCTTGAGGAAGCTAACCACACAGGTGTTTCAATATTTAATATAGATACAGGTTGTTACGCATCTTGGGATGCACGAATTTATTGTATTGGTGAGGTGGACAGGTCAATGATTAGTGATGTTGTAGGGGATTGGGATACTGTTTCTTTTTTAACTACATTATCTGGTAGAGGTGTTGCACAAGGATCAGTTAACATACAGCCTATCTCATCAAGATCAGCAGAAATAGTCCAGCATGAATTAGGGCACTCACATGGTTTTATGGGAGATGAATATGATTCACGAGGAGAAAGATCATTTCCCTCATGGTATGCAGAATTTAGCGTAAATACCACCGCAGTCTCAGATCCATCTATAGTTAAATGGAATCATTTTATAGAAGATATGACTAATGTACCTGGAGTTGATTACGATGTTTGTTATAACTATCCGGATGGTGAAATTTACTATCGAGATGATATTACATATGAAGATTGTGAGTGCTATTTCAACACCTATGATGAAAATCATCCAAATTATGACCCTAATTATCCAGGTATAAATGAAGATGATAGCTGTAAAGACAAAATAGGATTGTTTCAAGGCACATATTACGATGAAGTTGATACATATAGACCAAAGTGGATTAGTGTTATGTGGTGTTGTTTTCTTGATTATGGAAAAATTAACGTTGAAGGTTTTGCTATAGGTTCAATTACTAATCAATTTAATGGGTTTAATGATTTTCTAATCAAATCTGATATAAGTGAAGAAGTTGATTTAGACAATTCTGAATCTATAGGTCAATATATTACATTTGATGTGAATGGTGTATTCGATACAAATAAACTTAAATTGTCGTGGTATATCGATGGAGTTGAGCAAACAGAGTTAGAAAATCAATTGGTAGCAACTTTTAACAGACCTGATGATGATGCAATGACAACATATTCATGGCAGGTGCATGATTTATCTGGAAATTTGATAGCGCCTAATGACCCATTAAATCCAAGAGATTTATATGATGGTATATTTGGTATGTGGAATTACTACGATCCAGATCCAAATACTAACCCAAATTCTAATCCAAACTACCCATATGTTGGGACCTGGTACTGGCACAGATTAAATGGTGTTAAAGATACTGATGATACGGTTGACATGTCTAATATGGACAACTATTTATATGCTGAACAATGCTGTGCTTTAGGTGTTGGATATAAGATTAACTGGAAAAATTATATACCTTCAACTTCGCCTATAAAAGCATC
>LULK01000787.1_pt1 | contig 17927 bp, 20 predicted proteins | sample 728181 | NCBI WGS metagenome assembly LULK01 (sample SAMN03860291, study PRJNA289734) | marine metagenome | biome: seawater column; feature: ocean; material: water; isolation source: Red Sea water column Station 169 - depth 10m | place: Saudi Arabia: Red Sea | collected 2011-10-15 | depth 10 m | reverse complement strand
TATATGATCGGTAGAATCGATAAAGATACATAAATCCCATTTTTAACAGAACTGAGAGTGGGCCGATTTTTTAAAGCTATGCAGGCATAGGCTATTGCAATTATTAAGAGCCCATGTCCTATGAAAAATAAGATAAATTGTGGATCTGGAAAAGTTTTAGGAATATCAGGGGTGACTAATGCGTTAATTCCGCCTCCGATCCCCCAGAAAAAAGATACCTCAAAAAATATTCTTTTTTCCGTAAGCAAAAATATCCCAATAAATAATGTAGATAAATTGCACATGTGAATAGGTATCAGTTTTATCCAGGGAAAATCCATCCAATAGTGCCAGATAAAAGGTTTAATTAACTCCAAAGTGATAGCAGAGAATCCCAAGACTTTAGCAATTAATGCTTTACTACTTAGATAGCTATTTTTTATAAATAGAGGCAGTAAGAATGCTAAAGCTAATATCAATAGTAATGTAACTAAGTGAGACTCCCCAAAGATCTCAAAAGGCTGCGCATCCATTAATCCAGTATAAAAACAAATTTATCTGTATGGTAGTTAAGAATTTCAACAATATAATGACANCTTCCTTGGTTATTGATGGGAGTTATGCTGGCTATGCTCATTATCAATCCTATCTATTCCTGGTTGGTTTCTCGTATAAATCAAAATCGTTTAATTCTCTATATCTACTCTTTCTTCATTCTGAATTTAATCCTTTTTTTAACAATGTGGACATTTGCAGGAGAAGACGGTCGTATCTGGACAGGCAGAGCTTTCTATATCTGGGCAAATGTATACTCATTCTTTGTTGTATCCATTTTTTGGGTAACTATGATTAATTTCTTTTCGCATACAGACTCAAAAAAATTCTTTGGTATTATCAGCGCAGGAGGTTCATTAGGGGCTTTTTTTGGATCTACTGTTGCAAGATACTTTTCAACTGAAATTTGTGGCAATACCTCTATTTCTGATTTAGGGCCTATGAGCTTGATAGTTTTTTCCATTTTTTCACTTCTTTTCGCAATATTTTTTTCTAGGACATTCAAGCCTAAAGCATTAGATATGGACAATTCCCCAAAAGAGTTAGGTGGTTCTAGCTTTGAAGCAATTCAAAATATTATCAAAGATCCCGCTATAAGGAATATAGGCCTTTATGTCATCTTATTCACTATGTTAATGACAACCTCTTGGATGATTTCTTTAGGAATTGTTGAGGAATGGTCAAAAGATCCATGCGAAAGGACTGGCTTTTTTGCAAGAATAGAGCAAATTGTTACTCCTTTAACTCTTTTAATGCAGCTCTTCCTTGCTTCCTATATCTTACGAAGAGTAGGTTCCTTAGCTGTGCTATCTATTTACGGTGTCTTGTTTGTCATTGCTTTCATGGCTTATGCTTTTTATCCAACCATTACAACTGTGATGATGGTTGTGATAAGTCTGAGAATATTTGAATATGGACTAAATAAGCCTACTAGAGAGTCAATTTACACAAAGCTAAAACAACAAGATAGATATAAATCAACGGTTTTCATAGATACCTTTCTTGCAAGATCTGGCGATGTTATCGGAGGATGGTTTGTAAGAGGTTTAGTAGGAACTGGAATAGCGGTATTATCCGTCACATGGGCCGCATTACCTTTTGCGTTATTTATCTCTTACATGGGTTTCCAAGTAAATAAGGCAGTTAATGATGAGTGATGAATTTATTAACGTTGCAGACATAACTGATATAGAAATTAATCAATCTCAATCTGTAGAATTAGAAGGAAAAGCTGTATTAATTTGTCATACAACCAAGGGAATATTTGCTGTAGAGGATAAATGCAGCCATGCAGATATTCCTCTTTGTGGAGGACAAATTATAGATAATTTCATAACTTGTCCTGTTCATGGGGCTGTATTTGATCTAACTGATGGATCTGTACAGTCACCTCCAGCCTTTGAAGATCTAGAAACTTTTGAAGTACAAATTGAGGGTACTTCTATTAGTGTTAAAAAAAGTATTTCAGAGTAATATTAATTATATGGATTATGAATTTATTGACTGTATTGAAATCGAGCCTTCAATGTGGCGTATTTTCTTAAATAGGCCTAATAAAAGAAATGCTCTTTGCAACCCATTAAGAAAAGAACTTTTCAATTGTTTAGAGGCTTTAGATAATGACTCTAAAGTAAAAGTTATCATCATATCTGGTAAGGGGTCATGTTTCTGCGCAGGATACGATCTTTCATATGATAACAGCAAAGATTTACCATACCATGCCAGTAAGACAGATGGGTTTTGGCCACGCCATGTTGTTGAAGGAGCCTTTAAGATATGGGATCTTTCAACACCCGTCATTGCAGAAGTGCATGGCTATTGTTTGGCAGGAGGAACAGAAAAACAAGCAGCAGAAAATGGGTTTGCAAATAAGTCTTTCTCTACTGACATTTTGTCAAAAGAGGTTGAAAAAATTGCAAGTAAAGTAGCAAAAGTGCCTTCGGACATACAGGCGATCAATAAAAGATCAATACATAGACAGATGGAGATTATGGGTATGAGAGATGGCATAAGGGCCGGTACAGAATTACAAGCTCTTGCCATGCACAGTAATTCCACTAAAGAACATCTCAAAGAGCTTTCATCAGGATTAAAAGAAGCATTGGATAAGAGAGACAAAGACTTTGGTGACTATAGGACAAAAAATAAAACATAAAATACTGATTATTTTTGTCAGTTTCATTTTAAGCTCCTGTTCGAATTCAACTCAACCAAATGGTGTTGAATGGAGTGGCCCACTTAATTTCATGCATGTTACAAAAGAAAAAATGGAAATGATTTATTCGGTTAATGTCACAGGACAAAAAGTTTTTCTTGATGGTTTCTCCGAAGTCACTAAAAAAAATACTGATGAAGTCCTGTTCCGTTTAAAAGTTGAAGAATTAGAGCTTGGAAATAGAGAAGACGGAAGAAGCTTTTGTAGAGTATGGGGTGAGATTGATGAAAGCAATATCCAAAGTTACTTGTTCGCTCTTGATTGTAAGCCAATCTAATAGATGAAATCTGATTTTTTAAAATCCCAAAAAATAATTCATTGGATAATGGCTATCATTATTATGCTGGATCTCAATATCGCACAAAAATTTGGAGGAGAAATGGACATTTTGGATAGGCTGGAATCAAGGATTGACCACACTAGTGTTGGACTATTCATAACATTTCTTTTCTTATTGAGAGTCTTCTTAAGATATAGATATGGATCTCCAGGTTATCCCGACTCGATGCCTAGATGGCAAGTAATCTCAGCTAAAGTTGGTCATTACGGACTTTACTTCTTGATGGGTGGATTGATTGTTACTGGTTTGTTGACAGCAAGGTATGCAACTGACCCGATTCTTGCTTTTAATATGTTAAATCTAACGATGGGCAATGGAGATCTACAAATTTATAACGCAATTAGATTTTTTCATGAGGTTTTTACAAATTTAATAATAGCCCTTATCGCTATCCATATTTTCGCTTCTACGTATCATCATTTCATTGCTAAAGATTTAACAACTTTGAATATGATTAAATTTTGGAAGAATTGATTTAAGCCCAACTAAATTTATCCTATTAATTCATTATTCTCATTTTCAAATCATTGATAAGCATATCAATAGAAATATTTGAATTTGTAGATCCAAAAATATATCTATCAGGTCTAACTAGGAAGGCTCTATCTTTTTCCATAAAAGATTTCATCCAAGGATTTTTCTCAATATATTTTTTTTCAAGAATGACTAACTTACATTCTATCAAATCAAGAAATTCATAATGATCTTCAGAGATTTCCAAAGGAGATTTTGATATCAAAGAAAAGTTTTTCCCTAGAATATGATCCATTCTCTTTACAACTTTTTCACTGTCATACTCTACAGGTTGGGGAAAGATCTCTCCAGCATTCATTGACTCATCAGCCTTTCCACCGAAAAACAGACCCTTCGTAAGATTAGGTAATATAAAGGATCCATAACCCTTTTGAACTAAATCCTGTGATACCTCTTCTGGAGTTTCTGCCTCAGCATAAGCTTCCATTAATTCTCCAATACCCGCAGAGTTTTTCACAACAAATCTAGAGTGAGGAATTCTCTCAGTCTCAAAGCTATCAACTAAATTTGTATTTAATTTATTTTTAATTGATGCAGCGATTTTCCAGGACAAGTTCACTGCATCTCTATAACCAGACATCATACCTTCTCCCATAAAAGGAGGAGCTTGATGCGCGGCATCGCCTATTAAAAAGCAGTTACCTTTCTGAAAATTTTTAGCAATTACCGAATGGAACTGGTAAACAGCCTTTCTTATGATTTTATATTCTTCTGGTTTCAACCATTTATCTATTAGCTCATGAATGGTTTTATCATCCAAGAAGCTCTCCTTATCTTCATGCTCATGAATAATGAATTCCCATCTTCGAAAAGGTAAGTGAGAAGGAACAAAAGTTGCAAGCCTTTCTTTATCACAAACTTGTATTAACTTATCACCAAGTTTATCAGGCTCATTAAGTTCAACATCAATAACAACCCAATCACGATTATAATTTAAGTCCTCTTGAGAGATACCTAGCTGTTTTCTTACAATACTTGATCCTCCATCAGAACCTATTAAATATCTAGAAGTAAAATCTTTCTCTTCTTGATTATTTAAATTGATAGTTTTAAAACTTACAGATTCTTTATTTTGATCAAGACTTATGAATTCATGTTCTAAAATAATTTCAACATTAGAATTTTCTAATTTTTTTCTTATATCACGATCTGTATAGGGCTGATGAAATAGGCTTGATGCCGGCCAACCATTTGCTGATATAAAACCTTTTAAGTCAATAGAACCGCCAATAATTTCCAAATTCTTGTCAGAAAAGTAAGCACCTCCAAGAATAGTGCTATTTTTTAGGTAAATGTCTTCAATTCCAGCTAATTGAGACATTCTAAAACCTTGATCGCTAACAGTTACTGCTCTTGGAAGATTGTAAATATCTTTTTCTTTATCGATGCACAGGACTCTCATGCCGTATGATTCTAAGAGAAGTGCGGCCATACTTCCGGCAGGTCCTATACCTATGATGGCTACATCAAAATGATTCACTAATTTAATGCACTTAGTTCCTTATGAAAGGATTTAAGAAATGGATTATTTTGAATGGCATATTTGAGCTCTTTTATACCTTTTTGAAGGTTAGGATTGTTTTGATCAACTATTCCTTTTATGAAACTATCTCTCTGTTTGATTTTTTCATAGTAGGCATTGATGAATGGTTTTTTTTCAAGCAAAAGACCGCTCCAACCGCACTCATCAAGGCGATGAAGGATAACGGACCAACTTATATCTGCGAGAGAGAAATTGTTAGATGCAAGCCAATCTTTTTTACTTGAAATTAATCCTTTAGTAACTTCTAGGATAGAAACGTTTTTTAACATAGTTGTAAAAAGTGGAAAGGTAAGGGGTCCAATCGTATTACCGGCATATTTTTCATGACCTTTTACTGGGTTACCGACCATCGACGCTTTATCTGTCCAATAATTTATTGATTTAACATCACGGTCTTCAAGCGTATTTAAGTTTTCCTTACTATTGAATATGAATTTAATTTGTTCATGTGATTCGTATATAGGCCTACCTTTACTGAGCAAGACAGGAACGGTTGCTCCTGGATTTATTTTTAAAAATGATTTTGAGGCTACTTCATATTTTCCTGTTTCAATGAGATCTATATGCTTCGAATCATATTTGAAACCTGCCTCGTGAAGACAAATTCTTACTTTCCTGGAACACAGTGAAAAATCATTATGATAAAGGGTCCATTCTGCTGAGGTTTGCTCGACTAGGTAATCTTGAAGGCCTACTTGCATCCTTTGCATTTGTTTTAGAGCAAACTATTAGACAATAAGGTGATGTCCACCATCCATGAGCATTGTCTCACCCGTTACTACTTTTGATATTTCAATAAAGTTATATATACCTTCAGCAACCTGTTCTGGAGTAACAGTAAGTTTTAGTGGAGTAGTCGAAGTTAAATTCTCCTCAGCTGCATGGTAAAGATCATCACCCATGCCTTTTCTTAGCCAATCTCCTTGAATAAAACCAGGGCAAATTGCATTGACTCTTATAGGACCGAGATTTCTGGCCATAGATTTCGTCATTGTATTTAGCGCACCTTTTGATGATGCATAGGCAAGAGAGCTACCAATGCCTTTTATCCCTGCAATTGAAGAGATATTAACAACACTTGGATTTTCACTATTCATCCTTCTAGATCGGCATGATTAAATACAAATTTTGTTGTTCCAGCATTATTTACAAGAGCGTCGATTCTTCCCCATTTTTCGATCGTTTGATGGACTGTTTCTACGCAATCATCATTCTCAGAAACATCTGCCTTTATGGCTAGAGCTTCGACTCCTAATCCCTCACATTCTTGGACTATATCATTTGCATCCGGAATAGAGCTTGTACATGTTATTGTTACATTCCACCCCTTTGAGGCGAGCAATTTTGCTGTAGCTGCTCCAACGCCTCTACTTCCACCAGTTATTATTGCTACTTTATTGGATGTTGCATTAGCCATATTTAAATCCCATCAATTATCTATTCACAAACTCTTTTGTACTTTCTTCTTTAAGTACAAAACCTGGTTTATCTTTGAATGTATTTTCTACCCATTTTAAGGCATCTTTTTCGTCTAACTCTGGATTCCATGGCTCACCTTGGGGTTGTTCTACATCCCAGGGAGTATCTAAAAATATCTCCATCCCATTATTTTCAGGATCATTGAAATAAAAGGATAGCGCATTTCCATGACATAAAGGCATGTATTCATGATTGATTGCATCAAATTTCTTTTTGAACTCTTTCAATTCTGAATAAGTTTCAACTCTAAATGAAATGTGGTTCAAAGCAGTTGGAGTTCCTATATCTTCTCTACCTAGTACAAATGCTAATTGATGATGTTCATCTGGATCATAACTAATAAAGATTATTTCAGGACCATTTTCAAAGATTGGGCCACTGTCACTAACTTTAAAGCCCAAAGTATTTATATAAAAATCTAATATTTTTTCTTTATCTTTAATATTAAGTACTGTGTGTGACCATCCTAGTTTCATCTCTTCACCAACTTTATTATCTATTTATTCTATCTAAGCAAGCCTGTCTTACTCAACCCCCGAATGATTTGTAATTCTTTTGCAAACATTTTCTAATGAACCAAGACCTTCAATACTTGTCGTGAGAACATCGCCTTCTTTTAGGAATTTACCTTCCATTACACCAACGATATTTAATAATGGAAGGAATATCGAATATAAGATCATTTGTGTTGTCATTTTGCCTTATTTCATTATTGACCTTACATTTTATATTGAGTTTTTCCTTATTTTCCAAAGCATCTAACGAGACAAGGTAAGGACCCATGGGTCCGAAAGTATCAAACGATTTACCTAGATTAAATTGAGGTGGCTTGGCAGCAAATTGCACTACTCGATCTGAGATATCTTGACCTATGCATAATCCAGCAACATGATCCCAGGCATCATCTACACTTATATCCTTTCCAGACTTACCAATGACAGCTACTAATTCAGCTTCATAATCAACATGATCACTTCTCATTTCAATCTCTGCATGTGGCCCAACTAGGCAACTTGTATGCTTTGTAAATATCATGGGTACACTAGGTATTTCCATGCCAGCCTCTTCGGCATGATTTCTATAATTTAAACCTACTGCATAACAATTTTTTGGTGAAGAAATGGGAGCATCTATCTTAGCTTCTTCTAATAAACCAGTAGGAGTTTTTTCACCTAATGTATCGTTCAATTCATGCAGTTCGTCCAAACGATTTAAGGCATTGAGTGTATCTTCATCGAAAGTATTATTTGATATTACTTTCAGATCATAATAATGTTCACCTTTTACAAGAGCTGCTTTACCAGATATGTTGGCTAATTTAAATGCCATGAGGTCTCCTATCTTTTAATAAATTGATTATAGGCATTTCTTAATATTTTATAAGCTTTATATACCGATAAAAATTGATGGAAAGGAAAACTTTTACAAATAAAGAAGGTGAAGACTTCTCTTACTTGGTTCATCAATCTGAGAGCAATAGTAAGAATTTTGTTTTCTTTCACGCAACAGGTTTTAACTCGGAAACTTATAAGATTCTTTTCGACAAACTGTTATCTCATTATGACAACGAAATAAATATTTATGCTTTAGACCAGAGAGGGCATGGATTATCTACTGCAAAATCGAATCCCGATGAGTTAAAGACTTGGGATGTTTTTGTCCGTGATGGCGAGGAATTTATTGAGAATATAAGCGGATCTGTGATCCTATCGGGACATTCTATGGGATCTATCATTGCCGCAAAGATAGCTTCTTTAAACCCAAGCAAAGTCTCACATTTATTTATGATAGAGCCAGTTTTATATGGGCCAATGGAGTCTTTAAAATTTAGATTAAAGACACTGCTGTCACTTCTTATATTGGAAGAGGCGCTTTTACCACTTGGTCACAAGAATGGATAGAAAATTATTTAAAGGGTGGAACTCAAAAAACTGATTCAGGTATTGAATTATCATGCTCTCCCAGTTGGGAAGCAGCAACCTTTAGATCATCCTCTATGGATAGTTGGAGATACCTCAAAAAAATAAAAATGAATGTTAAGGTAGTCTATGGAAACATTGGATCGACTTTTTCATCTCAAGCAAGAAGCGCATTATTTAAAATCGGTCCAAATTGGAAATCTAATTATTATAAAGAAGCTTCCCATTTTCTCCCCATGGAATATACCGACTCAATTATCAAAGATTTGGAATCTTACTTGGAAAATAATTAAAGACTCTCTACGAATTTTCTCAAAGCAGCGCCTATTTCTTCTGAAGAATCTTCCTGTATGAAGTGATTTCCTTTCACAGTAATCTCTGTCTGATTGTTCCAACTTCTAACGAATTCTCTCTGATCACCAATTAGAATTGATCCCGGATCAGCATTGATAAACAATTTAGGGATATCCGATTCTTTATGAAATTCAGCATTAAGTCTCACTTCTTCAACAACCTCGCTAGGTTCCCCATCTAAAGGAATCTGTCTTGGCCAGGTAAGAGTAGGGCGTCTGTCTTCTCCTGGATTAATAAAAGGTCTTATGTACTCAGATTTTTCTTCTTCTGTGTAGCCAGTCGAAGAATCTGCTAGTAGTATTCTTTCAACAAAAAAGTTCTTTTCAAGCACAAGTTCTTCTCCAGCCTGTGACCTAAATAATCCAAAAATTTTAGTAGCAGGATCGGGCCATTGATCCCAAGTTAGTGGCATAACGATAGCTTCCATATATGTTATAGACTTAATTCTATCTTTGTTTTCTCTAGCAAACTGGAAACCCATTGCCGAACCCCAATCATGAATAATGAGATGGATATTATTTCCTAAATCTAGCTCATCCATGAGAGCTGTTAAATAACTATACTGACCATGATACTTATAGCCAGGATTATCCACTCCTTCAAGTTTATCTGAATCACCCATACCAATTAAATCTGGGATAACTATTCTTCCAATGTCTTCTACATGGGGTGCAATATTTCTCCAAAGAAAAGATGATGTTGGATTGCCGTGTAGAAATAAAAATGTATCTCCACTGCCTTCATCAATGAAAGCCATTTTACTGTTCTTTATATCTTTATATTTTTTTGTATATTTCATATTTGTTAATCTAAATTAGGAACCACAAAGGTCTTGAATTCTTCTTCGTAGAGTTCCGCAAATTTAATTGTTGTCTTGTCTTCGTAAGCTCCACCAATGACCTGTAGTCCAATTGGCATACCATCACTTGATAGACCTGTTGGAAAGACTGTACTTGGTAAATGAGCATTTACCGCAAGACCTGGCCAGAAGATCTGTTGAAAATATCTTTGTTCTTGATTATCTACAATGATAGTTCTCTCCGAAATCTTTTTGTGATCATGCTCAATAGCGGTTGTGGCGAGCTGCGGACAAATCAAAACATCCCATTCTTCAAAAAACTTTGACCAAGATATTTTAATTTGTTCTCTAGCATAGTTCTGTCTTAACCAATTTCTATGAGATAACACAGTTCCTTTGGCTAAGATTGCGTCTACTGACAGATCATTTTTATCTAAACTAGAAGCCAATTCTTCTATTTTTTGATATTCATCTTCAGGTAAACCACTTTGCATAACGGATTGTAAAAGTAATTGATAATTAATTTCTGCTTTCATGAAGTCATGTTCAGGTTTTGCTGCAAAAGATACTGTTGTTCCAACAGAATTCAATTTATTACCAACTTCCTCACACCTTTGTGCTATTTCCTTTGAAACTGGAGCCAATTCATCATTACTCCAAATAGCCACTTTAAAATCTTTAAGAGAAGTTTTGTTACATTCTGCTAGATTGAGCTGCCATCCTTTAGATCTTCTTTCCATAGGACCTGCCATTACATCTAAAGCTATTTCTAAGTCTTTTGCACTTCTAGCTAAAGGGCCACAGACCGATAGATCAGGTTCAGGAACATTAGGAATTAATTCATGACCTGATGAAGGTATGATACCGTGACTTGGCTTATGTCCAAAAACTCCGCAATAGTGCGCAGGATTTCTTATAGAACCACCGATATCGGATCCAGCCTCTAAAGAACAAAACCCAGCTGCAAGTGCTGCAGCACTTCCTCCTGATGAACCTCCTGGAGTCCTTTTCAGATCCCAAGGATTCCCTGTAATTCCATAAATATCGTTATAGCTTTGAAAGTCAGCCAAATTCATAGGAACATTTGTTTTTCCTAAGAAATGAGCTCCAGCTTTTTTTAATCTTTTAACGGCCAATCCATCTTCTTTGGCTATATTTCCTTTGTAGTCTGGTATTCCCCAAGTAGTGCATTGACCTTGTATATTGTAAGACTCTTTTATGGTCATCGGTATGCCATGTAGTGGACCCAAAGAATCTTTCTTCGAAATTGCATCATCTGCTTTTTTAGCAGCTTCTAGAGCATCTTCAAAAGTTCTTACTACAACGGCGTTTATCTTACCATCGTATTTCTCTATTCTGTCTATGAAATGTTGGGTGAGCTCTAGTGAACTTATCTCTTTATTTTTTATTTTGTCAGCCAATTCATAGGCAGGTAAGTGATGAATATCCAAAACTAACTGTCTCCTGGTTTCCAGTCTTCAAATCTTTCTTGAAGTCTTTGCATGCCAGTTATCCAGCGATCTCTATCATTTCCCTTTCTAGATACATATTCCAAAACCTCTGCATGAGGAGTCACAAGAAATCTTTCATTTTCAATAGCATCAAGTACATCGGCAGCTGCCTCATCTGCTTCAATCATCCCATCAACTCCTGCTACGCCAGCACCTTGAGCTGTCATAGCTGTTCTTACAGCTTGAGGACAAAGACATGAGACACCAATTCCTTTACTTCCATAAGTAATTTTTATCCACTCAGCAAAACTCACAGCTGCTGCTTTGGTTACTGAATATCCCGCAGAACCTATCTGAGTGAGTAAACCTGCAGCCGATGAAGTATTCATTAAATAACCTTCGCCTCTTTCTAACATCTGAGGCAGAACATGCTTGGCTGCGAAGATATGAGATTGTACATTTACTTCCCAGATATTTTGCCAATCGCTAGTTTCAACTTCAAAGAAACCATGTACTCCTCCAATACCAGCATTAGAACAAAAAATATCGATTCCCCCTGAATATTCATTTGCCTTTTCTATTACATTGATTATATCTTCTTCCTTTCCAACATTAGCTTGTACTGCTAAGCTATTGATATCATTAGCAGTTTCAGTTGCACCTTCCATGTTCATATCAACGCAAACAATTGATTTTGCTCCAGCTTTATTAAACGCTTCACATAAGGCTTTACCTATTCCACTAGCAGCCCCTGTGACTACAACTCTTTTATCTTGAATTTGCATTAATCTAGCCCCAATTCTTTAATAGCATCTTCTCGCATTTGTTTTTTTGCAATTTTCCCAGCTGCTACTTTTGGTAATTCTTCAGCTTGAAACCAAGTGTATTCAGGAATTTTAAATTTAGCTATTTTTGCTGCTAAAAACGAAGAAAGATCTTCTTCTGAAAGTTCAGCTCCAGGATTTAAAGATATTCTTGTGGCAAGTTTTTCACCTAATCTTTCATCTGGAACACCAAAGACTGATGCTTCTCTAACAGAGGGATGTTCATAAATTGCTGCTTCTATCTCTAAACAAGCTATGTTTTCTCCACCTCTGATGACGATGTCTTTGATTCTGTCTTTGATGTATAGGAATCCATCTTCATCAATAATACCTACATCACCACTTCTGAACCAACCTTCACTATCTAACACTTCATTAGTCGCTTCTTCGTTCTTAAGATAACATCTGAAATTACATGTCGATTTAATTGCAACTTCTCCAAGCTCATTGGGTCCCAACTCATTTCCTTCTTCATCCATAATTTTTATGAGATTTAAGAAAGGAGTAGGGTAACCAGCAGTACTGGGTCGTTCATACAAAGTTGTTCCGCTTGCATTTGTCGCATGTGCATTAGTCTCTGTAAGGCCATAGCCAACGGTAGCAATTTTATCAGGGTGTTCTTTCTCTTGAGCCTTAATTTGCTCAGGAGGTCTTGCTGCACCGCCTGAACCTAATCCTTTTAGACTAGAAATATCTATCTCTGGATTGTCTTTATGTGCTTGTAGAACCTCAGCGGACATCGTAGGTACGCCAGTCATATCAGTTACTTTATGTTTTTCAATAAGACGTAAAGCTTCTACGGCATCCCATTTATACATGAAAACAATTTTTCTTGCCGTCACTAAAGACAATAAAAAGACAGCGTGAGAACCTGTTACATGGAATAAAGGTACCGCAGCAATTGTGCAAGGATTTTCACCTGAAATTGGAGAAGGCAAAGGCTCTCCATCAACTTCAATTTGCGTGGCTAGTTGACCCATGAGTGCCCAGGTAATTGGGGCAGAAACTACTGCTCTATGAGTAGAAACAACCCCTTTTGGGTATCCTGTACTACCAGACGTATACATAATGCTCGCGTCATCTTCAGGATCAATTTCAACCTCAGGAAAAGCTTCCATTGGTGTTACAACTTCATCAAAAGCAGCTGTATTGGTAAATTTACTCGCATCACATCGCACGGCTATACGGGGCATTTCTTCTACATAACCTTCTAATCTCTGAAGTCTTTCTTCATCAGCTATAAATATTGATGATTCACTATGAGTTAAACCATAATCAAGTTCCTCACCTTGCCACCATGAGTTTAAGGGAACTGCTATAGCTCCGATTGAAGTAACAGCGATATAGCTGTATATCCATTCCGGATAATTTCTCATTGAAAAAGCAACCTTATCTCCTTTTTGTATACCGTACTTGTCCATAAGGGTGTGAGCGAGTCCGGCAGAAGTATTAAGAACCTCTTGATAACTATATGTTTCATCTTCATATGCCAAAAAATCCCACTCCCCGTGTATAAGAGGAAATTGAAAATAGTCTCTTAATGTTTGAGGTAAATTGGCAAAAACATGGTATTTATTACCTCTTATGGTCTCTTCTTTAAGTTCGAACAATCCTTCCTTTGTAAATTCTTTAGTTAAACTTTCTCGACCTTCTTTTTTTAAAAATTCCTTAATATCCATAATTTTATTTCCCCGTAAATTTTGCCTCTCTTTTTTCTACAAAATGTGAAACGCCTTCTTTGAAATCTTCAGATTTAAAACTATCAAGCATTGCTTGCATTGAACTGTCTAGATTCTCTTTAATTGTTTCTCCTTGAGCGTTATAAATTTGTTGCTTCATAATTCGAAGGGATCGAGGTGAAACATTTTTGGCTAGATCAGCTGCATAATTAAAAACTTCGCGATCGAATTGGTCCTCAGAAAAGGTTTTATTCACTATGCCCATTTGTTCAGCCTCTTCAGCAGTAAACTTTCTTGATGAAAACAAAATATCATTTGCTCTAGCAATACCCACTAATCTAGGAAGAATCCATCCAACACCCCATTCAGCTATGAGTCCTCTCTTAGAGAAGGCACTGGAAAAAACTGCACCTTCTTTAGCAAATCTAATGTCTGCATATAGAGCCATAATGAAACCTACTCCCGCAGCAGGTCCATTAATGGCTGCGATAATTGGCTTTGGAACTGTTGGAAAATAACTAAATCCTCCATCAAAGCCCTTTACTTCATTGGTAGCATATTCTCTTTCTTCAGCTTCGACCTGGGAGGCTTGTGTCTCACCTTGACTTGTTGCTGCAAGTCCATCCATATCTGCTCCTGCACAAAAACCTCTTCCTGCACCAGTGACAATAATCACTTTTACATCAGAATCTTTTGCAGCATCATCTAATTTCTCTCTTAATCCTGCTCTAATCTCATCATTCACAGCGTTAAGTCTTTCTGGTCTGTTTAAGGTAACTGTCGCTACACCATCTTTAACTTCATAAAGAACTGCATTATTCATATTATTCTCCTTTTAGGCTGTCGATCCGCCATCTATAACAAGGGTGTGACCATTAACAAATGTTCCAGCATCTGATGCTAGAAAAACAGCTGCTCCTCCTATTTCATCTGGTTCACCAATCCTTCTGAGAGGGCAAGTTGCAGTTGATTGCTTGAGAATTTCTGGATTTTCCCAGAGTGCTCTAGCAAAGTCTGTTTTAAATAATCCTGGAGCTATGGCATTAGTTCTAACATTTTGTGGGCCAAATTCAGCAGCAAGATTTTTGACTAACATGATGTCTGCTGCTTTTGAAATATTGTAAGTTCCTATGACTGTACTAGATTTTAGTCCGCCGATAGAAGATACAATTATTATGCTTCCATCCTTTCTCTCTGTCATCTCGGGTATGACCATCTGACATAGCAAATGATTACTTTTAATATTATTGTTCATTACTTTATCAAAAGCATCTTCTGGAATATCCATCATCGAACCAAAAAAAGGATTAGAGGCTGCGTTACAAACTAAGATATCAATCTTCCCAAGTTGCAGTCTCGTTTCATCAACAAGCATCTGTAATGCGGCTTTGTCTGATATGTTACAAGGTATAACTATTGCTCCACCTTCAGAATCTGAACAAGCTTCATTAATTTCGTCAGCAACAACCTGACAAGCATCTGCTTTTCTACTTGATACGACAACTTTGGCACCGTGCAGTGCCATCTGCATAGCAATTGATTTTCCTATTCCTTTAGATGAACCAGTAATAATTGCTGTTTTTCCTGTTAAATCAAACATAACTCTCCCTATTTAAGAAGGGAATACTTTAGAATTAATTGATAAAAATTACTATAGATAAATTAATCATTTCGTTTGATAGAATACTTCAATGATAAGAAAAGCCATTTACTTCGTTTTATTTCTTTTTCTTATATTTGCATTTTTTGTATACCTAATTTCAGAAGGTCTTCTTGGAACCTATGAAACGAATAGACCAATTAACACTACTCCTCAATCTCCAGAATTCCTAATTGAAAAGTCTCAAAATCAATTGGAAGCCAAAGGTGATCTAAATATTAGTAATGGAAAGGTTATCTTGTTTGGTGATTTACATGTTCATACAACCTATTCGTCTGATGCTTTTCTTTTAAGTCTTCCCATGCTGTCGGGTGAAGGCTCTATGCCTCCATCTGACGCATGCGATTTTGCAAGGTTTTGCTCTAGCTTAGATTTCTATGCGAATACAGATCATGCTGAAGATTTAACTCATATAGACTGGCAGGAAACTAAAGATGCAGTTCGGCAATGTAATTTAATTTCTGGCGACAATGAATCCCCAGACACCATAGCTTTTTTAGGATGGGAATGGTCACAAAATGAAGGCTTTGGCATACCGCATTATGGACATCGAAATGTTATTTTGAAGAGTCTTTTTGATGATGAGATTCCTGCTAGACCGATAGCATCAACCTCTGGTGGTTTTATGGATATGCCCCAGTCGGTAAGATTGGGACTATCAGGCATGCGGTCCTTAGATACCAGAATACATGACCTAATGAGATTTATAGAAGATGGTCAAACGATACCATGTCCCAGTGATGTTCCAGTCAGAGACTTACCTCTGGATTGTAAGGAATATGCAGAAGATCCGGGCATCCTATTTGATAAGCTAAATGATTGGGGACATGAAGTCATCGTCATTCCCCATGGCACATCTTGGGGAACGTATACACCTGATGAATCGGATTGGAAAGATCAATTAAATGATGACTTTCATGACCCAAATTTACAAAATCTTGTTGAAATTTATTCTGGTCATGGAAATACAGAAGAGTATAGGTCATGGAGAAGCGTAATTTTTGATAATGATGGAAATATTTCTTGCCCAGATCCAACAAAGAGTTTTACTCCAGGTTGCTGGCAAGCTGGAAAAATAATAAAAGAGAGATGTGAGGCAGAAGGAGAATCAGCACGAGTATGTAAAAAACGTTCTGAAGAAGCGAAGTTAAATTATGCTCTGGAGAGCTTTGCAGGTCAGTCTGTCATAGTAGGAGAAGATCCTTCTGAATGGTTGGATTCAAATCAATGCCAAGATTGTTTTCTGCCACCTTTTAGTCATAAACCTAAAGGTTCAATTCAATACTTGTTGGCATTACAAAATTTTAATAAAGACGACCGAGTAAGTAAGTTTAGGTTTGGTTTGGTTGCCTCTGGAGATAATCATAATGCTAGACCTGGAACTGGATACAAAGAAATAAATCGACGAGAAATGACGGAAGCCGCTGGTCCTGCTGATCCAACTGGTTACCTTTTAGGTTTCAGAGAAGGTGATGGTCCCTATGGAGAGTCAGTTAGAAGAAATTGGACTAGACAAACTCTTCCACCTGGACCAATAGAGATGGAGAGAACTTCATCTTTTTTTTATACCGGTGGCTTAGTTGCAACTCACTCTCAAGACAAATCTAGAGAATCAATATGGAACTCTCTTAAAACAAAAGAAGTTTATGCGACGAGCGGAACTCGAATTTTATTGTGGTTTGATTTATTGAATTCTAGTGAGGGTATCATTCCTATGGGCTCCGAAACAAAAATGAAAACTAATCCAAGGTTTATCGTTAGAGCAGCTGGATCATTCAAACAAAAACCAGGTTGTCCAGAATATGCAATTAGTTCGCTCGGCAAAGAGAGGATCAATGATCTGTGTAGAAACGAATGCTACAACCCTTCAGATCAAAGAAAGAAGATAGATCGAATAGAAGTTGTAAGGATTCTTTCTCAATTAAATGAAAATGAAGAGGTATCAGACCTTATTCAAGATCCATGGAAAGTTCATAAATGTAATGATAGCGAAGCTTGCGAATTTACATTTGTCGATAATGAGTTTGATAGGTCAGAAAGAGATGCAGTTTATTATGTAAAAGCTATTGAAGAAACTTCTAAAATTATCAATGCCGGTAATCTTAGATGCGAATACGATGAGTTTGGCAACTGCAAATCTGTGAATATTTGCAGTGGTAGTTCAATGCTTACCCCATATGAGGATGATTGTCTCTCCGAAGAACAAGAGAGAGCTTGGTCCTCACCGATATTCGTTGATTATAAAAAATATTGATGAGGATTAAACTTACTTACCTTTCCAGTTGGGAGCACGTTTTTCAGCAAATGCTACCGGACCCTCGATAAAATCTTCGCTAGTGAATAAATCATGTACAGCAGAATATTGTCCTTTCATCGAGTTCTCCAAATTTGCTTCGTTTAGGCTTTCATAAGCAACTTGTTTTGTGGCTCTAATAGACATTGGTGAACAGGCTTCTATTTGTTTTGCCCAGTCTCTGGCTCTATCCATCAAATCAGCCTGAGACTCAACAACTTCATTTACGATACCAAGCTCCTTTGCTTCCGCAGCTTCTACATGTCTACCGGTAAGCATCATTCCCATAGCATTTTTCATTCC
>LULK01000233.1_pt1 | contig 17963 bp, 18 predicted proteins | sample 728181 | NCBI WGS metagenome assembly LULK01 (sample SAMN03860291, study PRJNA289734) | marine metagenome | biome: seawater column; feature: ocean; material: water; isolation source: Red Sea water column Station 169 - depth 10m | place: Saudi Arabia: Red Sea | collected 2011-10-15 | depth 10 m | reverse complement strand
ATGTGCTGGTGGGATTTTTGTCATAGCTTCAGCAAAACTTGCGCATGCAGGATTATGTGAAATAATCAAAACTGTTTTTTCTTGCGCTGACTTTAAAGCACACAACAACTTTTCAGGGCTAGGGTGATAGAGATCTTCAAGAAAGCGCACCCTAGTTGACTTAACTTCAAGCCCTTCGAATGTTTCTCGTGTACGTTCAGAAGATGAAATTAGTGCTTCTTTTGGTAAGAAATCATTTTCACGCAACCAATTGCCCATCGCCCTAGCTGACGCCCGACCTCGCCCATTCAATTCACGCTCATGGTCAGAACCAGGTTTATTCCAGCTCGATTTAGCATGGCGCATTAATATTAATTGCAGGGTCATATTAAATACGTGGCATTAAATTTTCGGCTATCATTTCTAAAATAAATGTAGAGCGGGTGCGATATTCTGCCCACATTTTTTGTGGATGAAATGGAAAAATGTGGATTGAGTTGTGGATAAAGTAAAAAAGTTGTTGATAACTACACTTCCAAAAAAATTTAATGTTGATTGAGAAAGAATCGTATGCCACGGTATACCTAATCTAGTCTGGGGGTAATGAGTTTTCAGGCTCAATGCTGGAAACAGGATTAAGTCTAAATCGTGTTACAACTGTTGGAGAACAGATGCTGGAAGGGTTAAGATCCTTGGATCGTAACCAGGAAAGTATCGGCAAGGGAGAGCGAGAAGAGTAACGGTTCAAGCCGACATCTGATGCAGCAAACGGGTCAAGCTGACACTGCAAGGCGCTCCTAGGCAGGATATGCGGCTAGACCGCATTGAAGGTCTTCAGCGGGTTGGATTAGAGACATGGGCGTCTTTAGGATTTTTTCCTTGAGGCGCTCATGCATTTCTGGATTTGATTTGAAAACCAAGGTGACCAGATTATTCTATTTTGAAGTGGCCACTTTTTTTACGTAAGGGCTCTATCCAAGTGCGAATAACCCCCATCGACCACCAAAAACTGCCCTGTAATGTGTCCCGCCCATTGAGATAAAAGAAACACTATAGGCATAGCTAACTCTTCAACTTTTGCCATTCTTTTTTCTAGGGGGATACGGCTGGTGATCTGTTTAAGTTTTTCATCAGGCTTTTTAAAGCCCTCCAACCATTTTTCATACATCGGTGTCATAACTTCCCCTGGAATAACTGCGTTTACCCGCAGCCCGCAAGCTGAATGTTCTGCCGCCCACTCGCGAGTTAGAGCCAAGATACCTCCCTTTGCAGCTGCATAAGCTGAGGTTCCAGATTGACCAGTTAAAACAACTTTTGATGAAACGTTCACTATTGATCCTTTCGTTTTTATTAACTCCATTATACACAAATTGGTCATCGTGTAATAATGCACAAGATTTCTGTCGAGTGATTTGCGAAACTCGTTTGGTCCAGCCGAAATGCCAACGGTGTCATTAATCCCAGCGTTATTTACCAAACCATCAATTTTACTCAGCTTAGTCAAAATATCTTTTACTGCTTTTTTGCAATCTTGATCATCACAAAGATCCAAGGTTTTCCAAATAGCTCTTGGACATCGCTTTTTTATAATTTTATAGAAAATGTCATCTGGTTTTGACTTATCAATTATAACTGGCGTAGCACCAATTAATGAAAGATTGTTTACAACTGATGCCCCAATACCCGAGCCTCCTCCAGTAACGATAATAACTTTTTCTTTTAAACCAAGTTCCATAATTTAACCTACCAAATTCCACTTTTTAAAATGGGTTTATAACGGTCCTAAAGCTAGCAAAGTAAGAGCTGATTAGAAGTCTTACATCAGCAAGTTTTTCTGTCTGATAATTTTGAAGCAACGTTTATTGTAACTTAAGACGCTCCATTAAGTTTTTTACAATTTGGGACGTTACTTGTTCTCCCTTTTCTATTGATGAGTTGCTTGCTGATTTAGTATACCAAGTGCTGTTTTCCGAGATACGATCCATTTCAACCCCTTCTGGAGCAAGAGCCATTAAGAGCGAAGTTTCTCCTTCGCCGGCGTGATCGAAAATATAATTTTTTATAATTTCGCAGTCCATTAAAGGATGCAAGTTTATCCAATTAAATGGGTCACTCCCTGCCTGATTTCTGGCATAATAATCACTCATATCTTGCTTTCCCCACCATGCCTCACCTTCAGTGCGTTCTAGGAATTTAAAAATCGCCTGTTTAGCTCCAGTTTTAAAAGCTAGATCAGTTGGCATGCCAGATGTAAAATTTTCAGTTTGGTGATGGACGATCCCATGTATATTTCGGAAGCCGATTCTCAACAAACCAGTAAATATTTGCTCAGCTAACGGAGCAAGGACCGCTGCATCAACATGCAAGCTACCAGTTCCTTCTGGCGCTGCTACGGCATAACTAGCAGCACCGTAACTAAAAGGTGGAAGAATGATTACTTCCATTTGGTTCTCCAACCTATCCAGGATTTTAGTTACCGCAAGCGTGTCCATACCCACTGCCATATGTTCACCATGATATTCCATCACGCCAATTGGAAGTACAACTGGTGTGTTTTTGGAGATCTCTTCTTTAATTTGGTATGGTAACATGAATTCAAATCGCATATTGAACCCCTCATAGTATCTGTTAGTGAAGCCAAAAGAGACCTATCTGCATTAATATTTCGAAGATCTAAGTTTTTGAATTGCTGCATGCATAGATAATGACTCTTCATTTAAGCCGGCTGTAGGCCTACCATATTAGCCATCAAGCTAATGATGCAAATGATATATATGAGAAGTATGATGACTATAGTGCCCTAAGCGTATAGATTTTCTTCGAGACTAATCAATCTTATACGTGCCTATTTATTGCCTTAGAGACCTGTCCCTGATCCTTTCCATCCGTCTTAATGATGTCTTTCTGCGTGCATCGTGCCGTTTCATGAATAAGTTCTAGCACCAGTTTTGTGTTGAACCAATTTTGCCTCAAGTACGTCATAGCTAGTGGTAAACCTGTGGTCATTCCAATTGAGGTATTTCTCGCATTGCTCAACATCCTCCAACTGCAAACAAACTAATGGCAGCCATCAATCAACTAGTAGAAAGGATAGAAAAATAGCCATTAGTCTTTTGGAGATAAATGCATTAAGACTCTCGCATTCTCTTTATTGTAATGTAAATCATTGCTAAAATAAGCAGTGCATTTATGGTCACAAGTGATGCTGATACTGGGCGGTCTAAGAAAATCCAGTATCCTTCACGCGATATTAACAATGAGCGTCTAAAATTTGCCTCTAAAATTGGTCCTAGTATCATCCCGATAACTACTGGTGCCAACGGGTAATTGGCAGCACGGAAGAGAAGACCTATTAACCCAAAAGCGAACATTACCTGTAAATCAAAGACTGAGGCTTGCAGAGCAAAAGTCCCAATAGAACACAAAAGTAAAATACTTGGGATTAAATACACTTTTGGAATTCGAAGAACGTAAACAAATAGCGGAGTTGCCAAAATACCTGCTATTAATAAAAAGACATTTGAAAGCAGGTAAACCATAAATATTCCCCCTACAACGTCTGGATTGTTTTCAAACATCGCTGGACCAGGAATAAAGCCAAGTATTAGAAGGGCACCCAAAAGCATTGCAGATGACGCATCACCGGGAATACCTAAAGAAAGGGTTGGCACTAGGGTTCCGCCAACGGTAGCGTTGTTGGCCGACTCTGTCGCTACCACACCACCTTCTTCTCCTTCACCATATTTTTCACCAGGCTTAGATGATGCTTTTGCCACTGCATAACTGGTAAAAGAGCTGATTACACCGCCAGCACCGGGTATTGCCCCAAAGAAGGTTCCAATTGCAGATGAGCGCACCAGATTAACATAATGTTTAAGCGTCATAGAAATTGTTCGCAAGCCAGGTCTTGCAACCTTTACTTTTGGTATTTCCAGAAGATCTCGCTTCAACATCTGAAATGTCATCTCTGAAATCGCAAATAAGCCAACAACGACTGCCACAATGTGAAAACCATTCAAAAGGTTATGAGATCCAAACGTGAAACGCAGACCAGTTGAAAATGAATCAGTACCGATAGTTGATATAATGAGCCCAAAGCTTCCAGCCAGGAGCCCTTTGATGACGGAGCCTCCCGAAATGACCACTATGGCGAATAGTCCCATTATAGCAAGCATAGCATACTCTGGCGGTGCAAAGTTAGAAGCAAAGTTAGCTAGGATGGGAGCGCAAAAAACTAGAACTATTCCTCCTATTAAACCTCCGATGGCGGAACTTGTAATTGCAATTCCAATTGCATCGGATGCTCTACCCTTCTGTGCTAACGGATAGCCGTCATAAAGAGTTGCTGCCGCTAAGGGTGTTCCGGGTATGCGTAGCAAAATTGCTGAGATCGAACCTCCGCATGACCCGCCCACAAAGATCGCAATTAAAAAACCCATAGCTGCCACCGCGGGTAAGCCTATTGCGACTGGTAGTAACAGGATTATACCCATTAGTGGTCCTAAACCTGGCATAGCACCAACTACAAGTCCGACGATTATGCCAGTAAAAGTTAAGATAAGCGCCAATGGTGACGAAAAAACATCGAATCCAGCAGAAAAAAAGTCTATGATCATAAGATGCCTACCATGGTATAAAGATAGTCCAAATTCCTAATGGCAGAACAACATTGAGAAATACTTCAAAAACAAAAGCAAACGAAGTGGATACGAAAACTGCGGTACAAATGAGCAGTGTAAGATTACGCATGCCACAAATCCACATAATAGAGAAAATCATCGGAATTGTTGTTAAATGATAGCCGATTGTCTCTAGTACTGAAAGATACACAGCGAATATAAAAAGCATTATCCCTGCGCGCATTAGATCAGAACGTGCAGGAATTTTTAATTTGGCGGAGCTGTTAGTGCCGATAAAGTCTAAAGCACATTGGATTAATAATAGAAAGCCTATAAGGAAAACAACGGCTCTTGGAAAAGAGGCAGCGTTGTCATAAGGCCCGCCGCTCGCTATTCCCTGCTCTTTAAAGTTAGTCTCAATCTGCCAAAGTACGGCAATGATGACAGCGACGAAAAATCCAAGAGCAAGGACACTTAGAAATCGCGATGCTGTCATCTTGGGTTTCCCTTAATTAAGCTTATTGAGTTCTTCTTCCTCCCAAGCTAGCGCATTGCCCATCGAGTTTAACTGTGCATCTACGCCCCCCACTATCTCCTCATAACTTGTATGATCCCAATTGAGCGGTACAAAACCGACGGCTTCAACGGCATCTTTAACGTCTTGTCTTGCCATAGCACGTTCCATTGCGCTTCGGAGTTTTTCTGTAACGTCGTCTGGTGTATCTGGATTTACGATCCACCAGGTCCACCCCATTGGCCCCAGGTTTGATAGGCCTACATCAACATCCAAGTCCGCAATAGTTGGTGCTCCAAGGAATGCCTTTTTAGAGCTTTCAAGTTCGGAAAGCACCATGAGGATTTTTACCTTATCCGGGTTGGAACGAAAATTACCAACATTTATAAACGCAAAATCTAAAACTTTTGATCCAAGATCTTTAAAAACATTTCCATCTTGGGTGTATGGTACGTTTTGAGCGACACAGTCGTAACCTTGGAGTGCCTTCGCGATTACCATATGTGGAAGGTTGTTACGTGAACCAGAAGAATAGCGAAGCTCACCACGGTTTGCCTGACAGTAGGCCATCATCTCTTCAAAGTTTGACCAGCGTGTTTCGTCCACCTGTCCCGCAATTGAAAATGCATTTGCTACTGCTGCGCTAAGTGGTTTGAAGTCTTTATAGTTCCAATCTGCGTTCCCCAAAATAGGTTGTAGGACAAGTGGGGCAACATAACCATCAAAAATCGTGTAGCCGTCAGCTGGTTTGCCCATAGCCGTAGTTTGTGCCTTTGTTCCGGCAGCTCCAGGCAGAGAGATCACTGGCATGTCGGTACCCAATTCTTCGCCCATCGCTTTCGCAACTACCTGGCTCATTGCCATTGCGTTACCAGGCCCCCATGGGTGAAATATTTCAATGTTCCTATTAGGGAAATCTGCCAGAGCAATAGCTGCTGACGCGGCTACAAGTGTTCCGGCAAGTAGAGTTCGATGAATTGATTTTGTTATTTGCATGAGTGTCCTCCTTTATGTTTTTTACTCTAGCTTCTTGTTATTCTCCTGCAATTGCAACGTTAGGTTGCACTACGTCAAAATGTTTGAAGAGCTCTGATGGTGCGTCGTGTTCTGCGAAATACCGAGCTATTTCTAGTGCAAAGCGGTTTTCTACGTCTGGTTCATCAATTGGCGTTTCTTGTTTTGGATCAGTTTCAATGTTGTAGAGAGTGGTTTCACAATCTTCTAAGGTATCACCATCCTGCCCAACTTGTGTATTCTTTGGATCAAGTTTCATGCGTAGCGTTGGGGCTCCCTTTGTGAAGTCAAAAGGTGGAGCTAATTCACTGCTTTGAAGCTCACCAATATCGAAAAGGTCAATCATGTGAGCGGGCATCAATGTATATAGGTGTAAATTCTTTCCGGCAAGATCTTCTGGATACCGATAATAGGTATATATACCATCCGTTATACCAACCGGGCCCCCAAACATTCCAAAGATTTGACTGTCCCGAGTTTTCTCATCTCGGGACAGTTTCGGGAATATAGAATGTCCAGTAACTGTTTTAGGTATTTCACACTTATGAAAATCTAAAAACGTGGGCATTAAATCAGTTGTTTGAGTAAGGGATTTACGTCTTTCCCCACAATATTTCTTGTGAGATGGATGATAGACTATTAGTGGAATATGGCTAATCTCTTCGTAATAGGGCATCCTATTCTTGGCCCACCAATCATGTTCAGACAGTAGAAATCCATGGTCGGTTGTAAGAACTAGTGCAGTATCTCCCCATAAATCATATTCGTCAAAGTAGTTGAGTAATTTACCAAAATACTCATCACACATCGCCACAAGAGCGGCATAATTCCCTCGAATGGCTGCGATCTCTTCTGGCGAGTTACAGTTCTTTTCATAGAGTGGCCAGTTCAAGATCTTTCCATTATAACCAGCGTCATAAGCCTCTTTAAAACGTTCTGGTGCAACGAAAGGCTCGTGAGGGTCAAAACATTCTAGTTGCAGAAACCAATCGTCCTGCTCACGATTCGTATCGAGGAATTCGAAAGCTTTTTCAAAACACTTTGCCGTGGGAAAATCTTCTTCTTCTTTTAGTGCATCCTCAGTAATAGCCCCACGCAGGCGTTTCAGGGAAGTTTTGTCTGAATTACCACGAGTTATTGAACCTTGCTCTGGTAAATTATGAAATGGATAGTGTCTTTCGTCAAAATGATCACGGTAGCGTTCAATTGGAGGCCGCACCATTACCTTCAAGGCGTCATATTCTTGTCCGCGTATGAAGTCCCAACTGTCAAAAGCATTGGCATAGCCCCATCCACCATTCTCAAAATAATGGAGGTGATCAGAGATTAGATGTGTGTACACACTATTTTTACTTAATATACGAGCAAAGCTTTCATCGAATGGTTCTAGTGGCCCCCAGTTCCGATGCGTAAAATTCAATCTGCCAGTATGCATATCACGGCGGGCTGGCATGCACGGCAAAGAGCCAACATAGTGTTTATCAAATGTTACTGACTTTCGAGCAAAACGATCAAAATTGGGAGTAGCGACAGAAGTTCCTCCATAGGAACCAAGTGCCAAGCGGTTCAATGAATCAAAAAGGACGAAAACAGTTTTCATATAACTTGCACCTGTGTCTACAGATAAAAGGTACTAATTATTATAATATTCTGTAAAATAGAAAAAAGTCATTTTTCTATTCTAAAAAGGAATGTATATGGATAGAGGTTTAAAAGCGTTTTTGGCAGTAGCTCAAGAGGGCTCCATAACAGCAGCCGCTTCAAAGATTAATCTTACTCAATCCTCGGTAACCAAGCGTATTGCCACATTAGAGTCCGAAATCGGTGTCTCACTGTTCTATCGAGACCGCCGCGGCATGTCATTGACGGAGGCTGGTCAGCTCTTTTTATTGAGGGCAGAGCGAATTGAACAGGAATACCAGCATGGGATGGAAGAACTTGCAATTATCCGCGATGCAGGCATTTCACGATTATCCGTAGGCGCTGGTCCAGTTTTCCACATGAATTGGATTGCGAGTTTATTTGATGAACTTATACACCAATTTCCGAACCTTAAACTTGAGTTAAGGACAGATGATCACAGTAGCATGGGTAGGTGGCTCAAAGAGGGTGATATAGATATATATCTTGGGATGATCCCTGATAAAGACATAGATAACTCTATATACAGCCAGCAGTTGATTAAGGTTGAACATGGTATCGTGGTGCGTGAAGATAACCCGTTCGCTCAAGATAAATTTATAAATCCTATTCTTCTAGATGACTACCGCTGGGTTAGCTTTACGATCGATCCAGTAACTGAGAAGAGGATCGAGCAATATACCACCCCAACGGGCACAGAAGACTCTCTGATTGATATTCGTACGACATCTTTGGCTAGTGGTATTCAACTCGTGAAAACCGGTCACTTCGTAATGTCTGCACCACTACAACTAGACAGTATTTTTAAAAAAGCAGGATTGATTATCAGGCCTGTTGAACAGCGTATGGATCTTCGAGATGCGGGTTTACATGTCAGGAAGAGTATGCTCGGATCACAAGTCGTACAGCACGTAATTACATACTTCCAAAAAATTATGGTCACGCAGAATTAAAATTAGCATAAAAGTGCAGAGACTATAGATCATGCACCATAAAGGGGTCGGGGGTTCGGATCCTCCCCGGTGCGCCGTTACTTTCAATGACTTAGGTATACGAGGGTAGGATGCAAACTTCTGTGGGGAAACACAGGGGAAACATTTTGCTGATAACTTTGTGATCAATGGGGTGGGGGGGTCAAAACTGTGACCGCTTTAGTTGCTAGTTATCTAGGTCTCACATTTTTCCTGAAAAAGGTTCAGTTATGATCTAATCATAATATCAGTGCGTTTATACTATGTGTCACGACATAAATAGTGCGCGTTAATAACGGTCAGTTAACAACTCCCAATTCTTATCTTTACCTGTCGAGGGCTGAGCCACAAAGCTTAGCCCCTTTTCTTTGACACAATTGGTCTACGACAAATCCGCAGCCTTACGATGCAAGGTGTTCTGCTCGTAGGCGTAGGCCTGTTGGATCAGCTCTGGTTCGCTCCATTTCTGACCGAGGAAAATCAGCTCGAAAGGAGCGCCTGAATTGTAATAGCCTGCGGGCACCGTAACGGCTGGCAATCCAGCGATGTTCAATTCGCCGACGGTTGTTTCCCGGATCGCATCACCTGAATGAAGCTCTGGAAGCTCTTCAATCATTTGAGGATAGACCAGCCCGTCCAGACTATGTCGATCAAATACTTCTTTCAGAATGTCGAGATACCGACGCTTCAGTTCCACAAATTGTGGCATTGCTGGCGGCGTCCCTGGTGATTTGATTGCCTCGACAAAATCAGGCAGTTCATGGAGATATCCAAGGATGTTTCCTTTGCCTGTGACCTCCTCGATATGTGTTACCTCGGCAAATTCATCCCACGTTTTGACCGCTGCACTCTCTCCAAGACGCTTGAGGTAGCAGGTCATGTCGTAGGCAATGGATTCCAGACCGCGGCCGTCAAAAAACGGAGTGCCCGGTGTGACCTGGCGATAGGACGCAAAGTCCGTACCTGCAAATGGGTCCTCAACAAGGATTGCCCCTGCCGCCTCCAGTTCGCTCTTTGCCCGCTCGTAGAGTTCCGCAGCCTCAGGGGACAGCTTATTCGGACGCCAACCTGATCCATATAGACCAAGGCGTTTGCCCTTAAGACTGTCTTTTGAAAGATTGGCTGCGTAGCCCTCAGTTGGTATTTTGTCTACACAGGCAAGGGTCTTGGGATCTTCCGTCGTATAGCCGGCCAAGACACCCAAACCATGGGCCGCATCCTCAACTGTACGAGCTATTGGCCCGACAACATCGCGATTGCCTGACAGCGGAACCACACCGGCATTGGGCACCAAGCCGATGGTGGGTTTGATCCCCACCAACCCTTGCGCTGATGCAGGGTTTTGAATGGAGCCGCCGGTTTCCTCAGCCAATCCCATAACCGCCATGTGGCTCGCAACTGCCGCGGCGGTTCCAGCACTTGATCCCCCAGGCACACGTTCACGATGGGCAGGATTGATCGTCGGCCCAGCCCAACTGTCGTTTGCGTGTGTGCCAGTCCAACTTAAAATCGGAACATTAGTTTTGCCCAGGATAATCGCGTCAGCTGCACGCATGCGCGCAACCACGGGACTGTCTCGCTCAGGCATCAGATCGACACCTCCAAATTTTGAGTTCAGTCTTTTCCAGCCTGCTGTTGTTGGAAAGCCTTTCATATCCATCGGGTCTTTCACCACGATTGGGACGCCGGCCAGAGGGCCTACTGGCTGACCGGCCGCAATCCGGCGATCGACATCTCTGGCGGTTTCAAGCGCGGCTTCATCATTGTGGAAAATAATCGCGTTAAATGTCGGGTTCATGGCCTTGACGTGAGCAAGAGCGGCCTCAGTCAGTGCCTCAGCTGTAAATTTCCCGGTTGATAAACCATCGCGAATTTCGCGAACTGTAATCGTTCCTAAATCTGGTATTTGGGTCATTGCGATCTCCTCCCTTTTTTATCAGACCGTCATATGCTTTCGCACCAGATCATCGGCCAGTAATGGTTTTGAGTGCGGCTCTTGTTGTGTCATATGCTAGGTCCTATTTCGGGAAGAATACATTATTTGGACTGGACAGCTAGCATAAAGATGTCTGCGGCCTCTGGATCCTAAGAATGGTAACCTAGTAATCTCATACAATTCTAATTTTGATTTCCCTTCGACCCCAAGCCGGCTTATGTATATCTACACAAGTCGACTTAATACATCTGAAATTAGTTTCATTGCTTTATCACTGTCCTCAATTTCATTAGGGTCGAAAGTTAATGATAAACCCGGGATCGATTTAACCAGTTTTGACGAATAGAGACTGCTGTTAGATGAAAATCCTGATCCTTCATAACTCTGAATTGGATAAGAAATTCCCTTTACCGAGATTTCTTGCTTTTTGATGCATTTTATTTCTTCCTTTACCAGTAGATAAGTGTCTTCAGAAATAAGAATTTTATTTGCATCCGAGTAAGACTCAAGCCTTGCCGCGAGGTTTACTCCATTGCCAATAACCGTGTAATCTAATCTATCCTCAGATCCGAAATTTCCAACTGTACATACACCTGAGTGAATACCCATCCTTGCATTTAGTGATCTTGCTAACCCTCTTTCACGCCATGCCTCACGCAGGAGCTCCAGCTTTTCTAACATCTCGAGAGCCATTGAAACACAAGCCAATGCGTCCTCTCTATTCCCCCTGCTTTCTGGGTCACCAAAAAATACCAGAATAGCGTCGCCAATAAATTTATCAATAGTCCCCCCCCAACGAATGGCAATCTTGGACATTTCCGTCAGGTATTGAGTTAAAAGTTCCGTTAGTATCTCCGGTTCAAGCCGTTCAGTCAGTTGCGTAAAACCTTGTAGGTCGCAGAAGAAGACGGTGAGTGGCTTACGCTGTGTCTGAATTTTTACATCAAGTTCTCCAGAAAAAATTGAATCGTATACTTGTGGTGAAAAATACTTTGCTAACTTTTCCGATAGGGCTACCAGTTCTTTTGTCCGATCTTCAACTTTTTTTTCTAAATTGGTATTTAGATCAGCAAGTTCTGCGTGTGCTTTGTCTAATTCTTGCAAGCGTTGCTGCTCTAACTGATAGAGTTTAGCATTCTGCAAAGCGTTAGCCGTTTGGTTGGCAAGAATTTTAATTATTAGCTCATCAGACTTATCAAAAATATTTACTTTTTCACTCTCTACCGAAAACACCCCAATTAATTCGTCTTCCATCAACATTGGTATTGCAACTTGACTTTCAGCATTTTTGAGGCCGGGAAGACTTATTTCCTCATCAACCGCTGCATCTTTAGAGGGTTTGATCTGTTGTTTTATAGCCTGCATGTATTGCTTTTGTGCACCAAGATTCGCCATGCGCATCAATTTCTTTTTTTTGGCAACCATGCCTATTACACCAACGCCAATGTTTACCTCAGCGCCGATACCTTCGTCTTTGTAGCCATGAGTTGCTATGACTTTTAAAACGCTTTCCGTATTATCGAGTAATAAGATCATTGAATGCTTAAAATTGAAATATTCTTCCATGCTGACAAGCATGGTTTTGGCAATCGCATCCAAGTTCAAGGTTTTACTAATCTGCGATGCGACTCTTTCAATGATTTCAATCTCTTTATTGCGACGTTCTAGCTGCTCAATTACGTTTCTGGCATCGCTATCGATCATTTGATCCCACCTATAAAGTTTTCCCGTGATTGCCTTGCCACGCAATCAATATTATTTACTCTATAAATTATTTTTAGAAATTGATAGCACGGTGTAGATATCTGCACCTTTAAGCTCAAAAATGCCTGACATTCCACTCATAGATGCAATTGCCTCGAGTTTCATGTCCATCTCATCAAACAGATCGCCCTCATTCTCAGTTCTACTATACTCCAATTCAAGCGTATACATGTCAAAAGAAGCAGGGTTAGTTATTGTAGCAAACGCAAATGGATTTTGGCTTATATTTTTTTTCGTTTTGTTAAAAAACTGAAAAGATAAAGCAACTTCTGTTTCGTTTACATGCCATATTTGTGATATAACTGTTGTATTGGGTTCCCCATCATTTGATACAGTCGTAATCCAACTTGGAAACATGCCTTGCAGCGCAGGAAGGTGCTCATCAGTAATCATTTAATATCTCCTAAATGTTAAATCTGTTTTCCTGCATCAGGACCGGGCGTTTGAACAAAAACTTTGTCGACCGAAAAAACTACGGCAAGGTTTGCGGGCTTTAACCAATACTTTTCAGCTAAATTTTCCGGAATCCCTAGTTCACCATAAAGACTATACATTTGTTTTCTTAGGTCATCGCAGGCTTGTCTCTCATCATCATAAACATCACGCAGCTCCGTTACATCACCTTTTAGGTTATACGCTTCATGACTAATAAGACCTACGAAAAGACTGACACGTGAGCCTATCTCTAAAGTATTTACAAATGGCTTGTTTGTCTCTTTGTTCACACAGCAAACAATACTGCTCATGGCTTGGTCGCAGCAGACACCCAGTGCATCAGCATGAAATGGTTTAAACGAAGAAGACGCACATCCAATATGGCCTACACCTGTCGTTAACACATTATAAACTTGATCTGAGATCATCATCCATACCCTTTTTCGTTTATATGTCCGAATATAATCTTCTGAATGTCAAATTGCACTTTATAATTTACTGGTGCGACATTTGAATCTAAGGCTCAGCGACAATCATGCCGGGTCTGTCGGCTAAGGTCATTCTTCAATAAGTACACCGCGTTTTTTCCATGCTCCGGATCCACCCTCCATTTTTGCAGCCCCAAATTTATTACCCTGAATTGCCAAAGTAAAAAAATATAGGTGCTAGATTAGTTGATGATTACGTCATGTACATCACATAGAGTTCTGCCAAAGTCGTCAGGCCGAACCCAACAACTATTAGTCCCTTAAATGCTCCCCATTGAACACTATCAAAGCGTTTCTGAAAGTGTGTATTAACTTCAGCTTCTCCACGATCCATGCCAATCGCCTTAATATCGTCCAGACAATCCAGACTTCCCATTATACCAATAATTGTACCGAAGATTATAAAAACAGTGATTGGTAGATTGGCAATGGTACTACCAAAAGCGATGATGCTAAACACTACAAAATGCATTACTGCCGTTATGCTAAATATCCAAAATAAGTCTCTACTTCTTACTGTTACTGCTGCTATTCGATTTGCCCGATCCTGTGCCGTGTTCATAACTTACTCCTTTTTTGTTCTCTCTAAATTATAAAGACTGATAACCACTATAGGTGTTTTCTAATTTTAAAAAAATTCTAGCAAGTATAAGAAATGTACTAGTTGAAAAAATATAAACTTGCCATTATCGACAGACCTTTTGAAATTCCAAAATTGATGAAAGGAGATAAGATGTTTGGATCAAGAAGAGTTTTAAAGCCACATAGTGGCAAAACAGAGTTGGCGAAAGAGCGATTGAGAAAAGCTTCAAAGATAATGGTAAATAATGGTGCAAATGCCGTTGATCTTACCCAGGTGCTTGGTGGATATGGAGCGGAAACACTCCACATGTACTCTTTTTTCAACTCAGTTGAGCATGCCTTTCAAGTAAGTGCCAGTTTACAAAATGATAAAGCTTGGGGTAATTTAATGGCAGAGCGAGAAGCTGCTCCTGCAGCAGATATGACTGGTCCAGAGTTGGCTAGAGTAGTCGCTGGAGAAGGTAACCCAGATCATAATGCAGCCATGGTAAGAGAATATGTCCTTCCACGTAAAAATTTGGCTGAGGCGGCTGCGATGGTATCTACTGTTCCAGATATGCTTGCTGGCCATGATGTAAATGTAACAATGTGGGCACCTGTGATTGCAGAAGATATGAAGAGAGCTCAAGTTGTTTATTCTGCACCAGATATGGTGGCTATAGGCAAGGCGATTGATGAAGTTGGTATTTCGGCAGAGTTTCAGGAAATGCTTGTTAAAGCTTCAAACCTAGGGACACTGGACAGAGCTTGTGGAATGGTGAGATTTGAATAAAATCATCCATTAGGCTGTCACACGCTGTATATAAGATGGGGCTAGGGTGCTGTGGTCCATCAGCCCCTATATGTCCCGGACCGAGTTCGGGACCAGTGAGTCAGATTCTGCGGGAAAGTGTCAGCAGCGACGTTAAATGAAAAAATTCAGCAAGAGTTCTTTATTTAGATGCGAATGGCTTACTGTATAAACCCCATATGACCGATCGTTTTCCCAGTCTTGATTTTTTAAGAGCGTTTGCACTTTTAATGGGAGTGCTCATACATGTGTTGATGCTCTTCTTGGAACCATTCGATGGTTCTGAGCCAAGGCTTGGTGCCTCTATTATCTTTATTTGGATACACACGTGGCGCATGCCTTTGTTCATGCTTTTGGCAGGGTTTTTTACCGCTCTTAGTTTATCAAATAGGGACGTTGGTAATTACGCATTAAATAGATTGATACGGTTGGGCGCGCCAATATTACTACTATGGTCTATCATTCCCGCAATCGATGAAGAGGCTGCGGTAATATTTAAATTACCCGAACTCATATCTTGGTTGTTGTACGATATGCCATTCACATTGCGCTTAGATCACCTGTGGTTCCTTTATTATTTACTCATATTTTATGGGATTCTTTTGTTGCTAAAGAGTATTTTACCAGAGATCTTTTCATTCATCACAGATTATAAACTCAGCTTACGTCGTATTCTAATTTTGTGGCTGCCAATACTCATATTACTTTCTCCACTAAATAAGCCAACAGGCGGCATCTTTGGGGACATTCCGACAACTTTTGGAGAGGTGAAGCTAGGCTCAATGTTGTTCATGGCTTCGTTTTTTATGATTGGACTACAAATCCATAAAAGCTCACAGTTCTTAGAGAGTCTACAGCGGAGGCAATTTTGGTTGCCTAATTTAATTGTTTTTAGTCTGGTACCGGTCGGTTTGTTGGTGTGGGGTGGATTTAAGGATGAACCCTTTACTTTTGCAGGCCCATTGGAAATGTGGATTGTAAATGGCCTAGCCGGCAGTGCAACGTTGTTACTAGTCCTGTCAATTATTGGCTGTGCGATCTGTCGAATTTCATCAAGCGGTCGAACTCTTCGCTGGCTGGTTAAGCTTTCATATCCGATTTACGTCTTTCACGTAATTTTTGTAATTAGTGTGAGTGGGACATTGATGTTTTTTGGTGTCAACGACTGGATAGTCGTTTTGCTCGGCTTCGCGGCGGGTATTTTTTTCCCTGTTCTAATCTACTACACATTCATCGCTTGGACACCACTTGATTGGGTCTTCAATGGATACAAAAGCTCTAAATATCGCTCGCAGTCTGCTTTAATCAATCGACTTTCAAGATATTTGTAGTTGGATAGCCACTATTACAACACCACTTTTCTCGGAAGCTGCCCCCCTCAGTCGCGAATAATGAGTAAACTGATATTGCAATAGACAAAATAACCACAGCACCCTCAAAGCCCCAATTGTCGCAAAGCTGCAATGAGCGCTATGCCGCAAAACATTGCTAAATTTGGTTTGTGAGTTAGGGCTGATATGACCAATACTATAATTCCTGTAATCCATTCTAAGGTTGATCCATAAATCATCATTAGGGTGACCAGCGAAGCGATCAAACAACCTGGCAAAGCTTCAAGACCTCGGGCCCAAGCCCCATGCTTAGGGAGGTGAGATGCTAGAATGAAACCTGATATTCTAATTAAAAAGCTTATAAGGCCAAGACCAAATACCGTTATCCAAATCTCGTTAGTCATTTTTTAAACCTGCTGCCATCGCACCAAATATTGCACCGGAGATTAACCCCCAACTTGCATATTCTGGCAACCACACCCCAAAAAAAATGACAGTACCCGCTGCTATGAACCACGGAAATATGTCAACATACCCGCGCCACATGCCGGGTAAGATTGCCACAAAAATTGCAATGATCGCAAAATCTAATCCAACCAATTCAGGATCAGGTATTCCACTGGATAGAAACGCACCAATTGTTGTTACCACTATCCAGACAAAGTATAGAGATGCACCGCCACCAAAAAAATACCAATAACTATCCGTCATTAACCGTGATTTTGCTGTTTGCATTAGGGCTACAGACGCATCTGTTGCCAAAAAAGTTCCAAGGCCAATATGCCACCAAGAACGATCGCGCATAATACTTTCCATCGAGGCAGTAATGAGCAGTATCCTCATATTCAATGCGGCACCAGCAATAATAGCTGCAGCAGGACCAACGCCGAGTACCAATTGGTCCATAGCAACAAGCTGAGATGAACCTCCAAATACTAGTGCGCTCATACTAATTGCCTGAAAATTATTAAATCCAGACTGACTTGCTAAAAGTCCGAATGCTAATCCATATGTCGCTGCCGCAAGCGACATCGGCAACATATCACGTATCCCATATAAGATTTCTATTCTTACCGTACTAGCTGCGCGCATATTTATAAACTTTGTGAAGAGATATTCGTTGTTTGTACGGCTAAGATAAATTGCACGCCTCGTAAAGAATAAAAACCTTTCAATTTTAGGCATTTCCTTTTTCAATCTTCACAAAAGCACTTTCGGGAATTAATTTTACCATTACTGATACATGGAGAATCCACATGGCGCGTCGGGCAGGCTCATCAAGATCAAGAGACATGGCACAAAAAGGCGTACCACCGTCACCGTATATTTGTCGCACAATACCCCATTTTGACATACTTGACGAAGGCCAGATTCTTCGGCTGGAAGGCCAGGTTGATTGGATATTGCAGGACGTAGGTATAGCTTTTCGTGATGACTCAACCGCGCTAAAATTGTGGAGACGTGAAGGAGCTACAGTTGAAGACGACATCGTGCGTGCGCCTGCCGACTGGATTCGCGCATTGTGCGCAAAGGCGCCCAGCGAATTCATCCAGCTGGCTCGTAACCGGGAACGGTCGGTTGTTATTGGCGGTAACAACCAGGTTTTCGCACCGATTTATGGAGCACCCTTTGTGCGCGACCTGGAAGGCGGGCGGCGCTATGGCGATATGAAGGCCTTCCAGGACCTAGTGCGCCTGAGCTACTTGCACCCAAACCTGCATCATGGCGGGTTTGTCACCTGCGAACCTTGTGACGTCCCAGTCAGCAAACGTCATCTCGATATGCTTTTTGCTCACATGACTCTCTCGGACAAACCACACCTTGGGGCCATCACCGAGATGAGCAGGGCTCAAGATAGTGTCGATATGGCTGAGATCGTCTTTGGCGCTGATGTTATGG
>LULK01000240.1_pt1 | contig 18094 bp, 19 predicted proteins | sample 728181 | NCBI WGS metagenome assembly LULK01 (sample SAMN03860291, study PRJNA289734) | marine metagenome | biome: seawater column; feature: ocean; material: water; isolation source: Red Sea water column Station 169 - depth 10m | place: Saudi Arabia: Red Sea | collected 2011-10-15 | depth 10 m | reverse complement strand
GAGTTTTAGGTACAGCTACTTTAACCCACCAAGTGTTGTACCTTTTAAACAAGTACCTTGTGTCTGCGTTACTCATGCTTTGATATTAAATTCATTCCAATTAAATTACGAATATATGGTACATGTATTAGGTTTATATACCAATACTTTTTGTGAAAATTGTCTATGTGTTAATGATAATCATTATCATTAATGGTACATGTACCTGTTTTTTTTGTTTTTTGGATACATAATTCTTGACTAATTTACTTGGGAACATATAATTCTGCCCGTGAACTTGACTACCAAAGGCAAATACGCTGTCACAGCAGCACTTGATTTAGCGATGCAACAAACAATTGCAGATGGATTTACAAAGATTTCTGATGTTGCAAAACGACAAGATATACCTGCTGCTTACTTAGAACAAATATTTAGCCGTTTAAGAAAGGCTGGAATTTTACAAGCAGCGAGAGGACCTAATGGTGGATTTAAGCTTACTAAACAAAGAGATAAGGTGATGATCGGTGAGATCATAAGTGCAGTTGAAAGAAATATGGATGCTACCCAATGTTCTGGCGAGGGTATTTGCAACAGTGGTACTAAGTGTATCGCACATAATTTTTGGATAGATTTTAATGATAATGTAAATGAATTTTTAATGAATAGATCTCTGGACGATGTCATTACAAATAGGAGAGGTAGTGTTGAACAAACGGGCCAAGCCCTTATAGCTACAGGATAAAATATGCAATTACCTATTTACCTAGATTATGCGTCAACTACACCAGCAGACCCTCGAGTGGTCAAGAAGATGCAAGAATGTTTATCGCTTGATGGAAATTTTGGAAATCCAGCATCAAGATCGCATGCCTTTGGATGGAAGGCTGAAGAGGCAACTGAAGAGGCCCGACAGCACGTTGCAGATTTGGTTAATTGTGATCCTAGAGAAATTGTTTGGACCTCCGGTGCTACAGAATCTGACAATCTAGCGATTAAAGGAGCAGCTAGATTCTACAAGACTAAAGGAAATCACATCATAACCTCAAAAATAGAACATAAAGCTGTTCTAGATAGTTGCAGGCAATTGGAAAGAGAAGGCTTTGATGTCACTTACCTCGATCCAGACAGCAATGGAATGATATCTCCAGACCTTGTGAAAGAATCATTAACAGACAAGACGATTTTAGTTAGCTTAATGCACATCAATAATGAAATTGGAGTTGTTAATGACATCAAGGCTATAGGAGAAATAACTAGAGAAGCCGGCATAATATTTCATGTAGATGCCGCACAAAGCACAGGTAAGCTTCCGATTGACCTTTCTGAACTTAAAGTAGATCTTATGTCGTTTTCAGCACACAAAACTTATGGACCTAAAGGAATAGGTGCTTTGTACGCAAGCAGAAAGCCTAGGGTTAGGCTTGAAGCTCAAATTCATGGTGGCGGACATGAAAGAGGTATGAGATCTGGTACTTTAGCGACCCATCAAATTGTTGGCATGGGTGAGGCTTTTAGAATAGCAAAGCTAGACATGGAAGAGGATAATAAGAGAATAGAAAACCTTAGAAATAAGTTTTGGAATGCTATTAAAGATATGGAAGAAGTCTATTTAAACGGTGATGAGATATCTAGGGCTCCTGGATTCTTAAATGTAAGCTTTAATTATGTAGAGGGTGAATCACTAATAATGGCCCTTAAAGATATAGCAGTATCTTCCGGTTCAGCTTGTACTTCAGCTAGCTTAGAGCCATCTTATGTTCTCAGAGCTTTAGGGCTAAAAGATGAACTCGCCCACAGCTCTATTAGATTTGCCATAGGAAGATTCACCACTGAAGAAGAAGTAGAATACACAATAGACCTGGTTAGAGACTCGGTTGAGAAATTAAGGACACTTTCTCCTTTATGGGATATGTATAAAGATGGTGTCGATCTAGACGCAATTGAATGGGCGGAAAGCTAATTTAGTAATTTTAAATGAGGTAACTTATGGCATACAGCAAGAAAGTAGTTGAGAAGTTTGAAAACACGCTTAACGAACCAGAAAAAAACAGTGTAGGAAGATGGGATCCTTCTGATTTGGATATTGGAACAGGAATGGTAGGTGCTCCAGCTTGTGGGGATGTGATGCGACTTCAAATTAAGTGCAAACCAGAAAACAATAGTCATGTAATAAGCGATGTTAAGTTCAAGACATATGGTTGCGGCTCTGCGATTGCTTCCTCTAGTGAATTAGTTGATATGCTAATTGGCAAAACACTTGAAGAAGCTCGAGAAATCAAGAATAAAGATATTGCAAATGCCCTTGATCTTCCACCAATAAAAATTCACTGCTCTGTTTTGGCAGAAGATAGTATTCACAAAGCTATCGAGGATTACGAATCAAAGCTCTAAAATGTCTTCGGTAAACTCCTATACACCTAAAGAATTCAGCTTGTCTGAGGCAGCGATTAATCACTTTTCTTCGAACTTGGCAGGAAAAGATTCTATAGGAATAAGGTTGTCAGTATCAGAATCTACAGGTTGCTCAGGATATACTTACCAAATTGATTATGTAGAAAAAGAGGAGTCTGATGATTTAGTTTTTAAATTTGAAGATATAACTGTATTTATCGATGCAAATTCTTTTAAATATTTAAAAGGAACAAAAGTAGACTTTCTAGTTGAAGGCGTCAATGAAGGTATAAAGTTCTTAAATCCAAATGTCAAAGCTATCTGTGGATGCGGTGAAAGCTTTGAGGTGGATATCTAAACCCTTATGGCCAAAATCAAAGTCTTCCCTCACGAGGAGCTTTGTCCAGAAGGAGCGGAAATAGAAGCAAAGCCTGGTCAGACGCTTGCAGAAGCATTACTTGATAATAAAATTAAAATAGAGCATGCGTGTGAGCTTTCATGTGCTTGCACAACTTGTCATGTAATCGTGAGAAATGGATTTGAGAACCTTTCTGATGCTTCTGATGATGAAGAAGATATGCTTGATAAAGCATGGGGTTTAGAGGCGGAGTCAAGGTTAAGTTGCCAAGTAGAAATCTCTGAATTTGATTTAGAAATCGAGCTTCCAAAATATACCATCAATATGGTCTCGGAGAATCATTAATGTTGTGGACTGATGTAAATGAAATAGCTATTGAATTAGCGGAGAAGCATCCAGATATAGATCCTACCTATATTTTATTTACTGATTTAAGGAGATTAGTAATGGAACTTGAAGGTTTCATTGATAGCCCGGAAAAGACAAATGAAAAAATATTAGAAGCTATTCAAATGCTGTGGATTGAGGAGAGAGAATAGCTATTATTTTCTTCGTAAGTATAATGCGTTTTTTTAAAAACTAGGGGAAATAAGATGGCTTTAGAACGCACTCTTTCGATAATAAAACCGGATGCTGTAGCCAAAGGGCACGTAGATGAAATCTGCAAGAGACTAGAAGATGCCGGCTTATCCATTACTAAGAAAAAAAGTATTCATCTTGATTACGCTTTAGCAGAGGGATTTTATATTGAACATAAAGGAAAACCTTTTTTTGAAGATCTGATTAAATTCATGACTTCAGGACCTATTCAGGTCCAAGTTCTAGAAGGTCATGATGCTATCGTCAATTATAGAGCAGTCATGGGTAGCACTAATCCTAAAGAAGCTGCACCTGGAACTCTTAGGGCAGACTTTGCTGAGTCAATAGATGCAAATGCAGTTCATGGTTCTGATTCTCCGGAGTCTGCAAAAAGGGAAATTAACTATTTCTTTGGCTAATGAAGTTAAGTTGTGACTGATGCTCAAGAAATTTCTGTAGGTGAGATTTTAGCTTCTGCGAGAAAGAAAAAAAGGTTACGTTATAAAAAACTTTCTTCGGAATTAAATATTGATGAAATCTATCTTGTTGCTTTGGAGGAGTGTAACTTTGATCTCATTCCAGGAGGTGAGGCTTATGTCAAAGGTTTTCTTAGATCGTATGCTAAAAAGTTAGATTTAAATCCAGATCATATTATTGATAAATACTTAAGTTCAAAGGAAGGATCTTTAAACGCTCCAAAAAAATTATCTCCAAAAGATCAAATAATTGGTAGTCCTAAAAATCTCCCCAATACTGGATTAATAGCAACCTTTTCAATAATTTTTCTTTTAATATTAGGAGTAATATTTCGAGAATATGAGAGTGATAGCCAAGAAGTTACAAATATACATGAAACCGCTACAACTATTACTTCAAATGATTCCAAAGAGATGGATAATGAAAATTATCTTCTTATTTTAAAACCCAATAAGGATAAATTTACAGAATCTACAGGTAACCTAGTTACAGCTATAAATAATGATCTTGACTCTAATTCAAGTGCATTACCCATAGAAGAAACTCCTTTAAACAGAATTGATATAAAAGTTTATGGAGATTGCTGGCTTGAAGTTTTCAATGAGAATAAAAGAATGATTTACAAGCTAGCAAAGGAAGGTGATGAGTTTGTGTTGAATGAATCAAAAGTAAAAATTATCGCTGGAAATTAATCTAGAGGATTATGCCAATACCAAACAAGTAAGTTGTATTGTATTGCCTTCAGGGGATTGTAGTGATTTCAGAGCAGCAGATAGTTAGAAAGAAAACAAGAAAGATATACGTCGGTGATGTACCTGTTGGCGGCGATTCACCTATTTCAGTTCAAAGCATGACAAATACTCTAACTGCTGATTCAGTCTCTACTATAAGGCAAATCCAACAGTTACATGAAGCAGGTGCCGATATTGTAAGAGTATCAGTCCCTGATCAAGAAGCTGCTGATTCTTTTCGTATCATTAAAAGTAAGTCACTAGTGCCATTAGTTGCTGATATTCATTTTGATTACACAATGGCACTTGAAGCGATCAAAGGAGGAGCTGACTGTATAAGGATAAATCCAGGGAACATTGGAAAAGAAGAAAAGATAAAAGAAGTAATATCCGCAGCTAAAGATACTAATACGCCTATTAGAGTTGGGATAAATGCCGGTTCTTTAGAGAGGAAATTGCAAATTAAGTATGGTGAACCAAACTCAGATGCTTTGGTAGAGTCAGCCTTAAATCATATCAACATACTTAAAAGATTAAACTTCGAAGATTTTAAATTAAGCATCAAAGCCTCAGATGTTCAGATGACCATTGAAAGTTACAGAAAGATTTCAGAACTGATTGATCAGCCTCTTCATCTAGGAATTACTGAAGCGGGTGGTTTCAGATCTGGAACCGTCAAATCTGCGATGGGTCTAGGCTCTTTACTAATGGACGGCATAGGGGATACTATCAGAATTTCTCTGGCCTCTGATCCGGTTGATGAAATAAAAGTAGGGTGGGATATCTTGAAAGGCTTAAAAATAAGATCTAGAGGCATAAATTTCATTGCTTGTCCAAGTTGTTCACGAATGAACTTTGATGTGATTGGAACAATGAACCAATTGGAATCTAGGCTGGAAGACGTAATGGAAGATATTGATGTGGCTGTTATAGGTTGTTACGTAAATGGCCCCGGAGAATCTAAACATACTGATATAGGAGTTACAGGCGGATCTCCTAAAAATCTAATATACATAGATGGCAAACCAGATCATAAAGTTGAAAGTGCTGACCTAGCGGATCATCTTGAGAAAATAATTCGAGAAAAGGTTAAAGAAAAATCTAAAACACAAGAGAACTTAATTGCAAAAATATAATGTCTAAGATACAAACCTTAAGAGGTATGAATGACATCCATCCTAAGCAAGTTAAGGAGTGGACTTTTGTCGAGGAAGTCATTAAATCCGTCGTTGAATCATACGGATATGAAGAAATTAGATTTCCAGTTGTTGAAAAAACAGAATTATATACAAGATCAAACGAAGCCGCAGACATCGTCACTAAAGAAATGTATACCTTCAGTGACAAAAGTGGAGAAAGTATCTCATTAAGACCCGAAGGAACTGCAGGTTGTGTTAGAGCAGCTATTGATAATGATTTATTAAGAACTGACAAACCAAGACTTTGGTACTCGGGGCCAATGTTCAGATATGAACGTCCCCAAAAAGGAAGGTCAAGGCAGTTTCATCAATTCAGTGCAGAAGTATTTGGACTGAGCTCTCCGGAAATAGATGCTGAGCTCATAATGATTTCTGCTCGATTATGGAAAAAGCTAGACATTTTTGAAGGTTTAAGACTGGAAATTAATAATTTAGGAGACGAACAAACCAGAAAATCTTACTCAAAAGCACTCGTAGACTTCCTTACAAAATTTAGCAAAGAACTTGATGAAGAAGCCAAGAGAAAGTTAATTGAAAATCCATTGAGAATACTAGACTCTAAATCTCAGGCAATTCAAGAAATACTTAAAGATGCTCCTTTAATTGAAGATTTTACCAATCAAGACTCAAAAAATTATCAAGCAAACTTATTGGAGATTTTAGATGAAATGGGTATTGGCTATACAGTAAATCCAAGACTAGTCAGAGGGTTAGATTATTATAATCAGACTGTATTTGAATGGAAAACTGACCTTTTGGGTTCCCAAGATACTTTATTGGGTGGGGGCAGGTACGATGACTTGGTTGAAGAGTTAGGCGGTAAACCATGTCCAGCTATCGGGTTTTCAATTGGACTGGAACGGTTAATCTTGTTACTTAATCAGGAAGATAAGATAAAACTTGAAACGAATTTAGATATTTACTTCATCTGTTTTTCTGAAAGTACAGCTCAAGAAGCTATAATGTGCGCAGAGAAATTGAAAGACAATATTCCGTCTCTTAGCATCAAAACAAACTTAGGTCTTGAAAGTGCTGGTTCGCAATTTAAGAAGGCTGATAAATCGGGAGCAAAAATAGCTTTGGTTATAGGTGAAGAAGAATTAAAGGATAAAAAAATAACTTTTAAAGATTTAAGGTCAAACTCAGATCAAGAGACTCTAACTTTTGAAGAGTTGGTTGAAAAAATAAACAAAATAAAGAATTAATCATGTCAAATTTTTTTTCGGCTTCACAAGAAGAACAACAAGAAATACTCCTGACTTTTTGGGAGAAATTCAAATACTTAATAATTTTTGCTCTAATCTCCATCATTGCAATTATTGCTGGTAGGGACTATTTCATTTCCTCATCTAATGAGAGAGACTTCACAACTGCATCGTTATATCAAAGCTATCTAGAATCAAATGACATGGAAACGGGAAAACAGATTTTAAATTCCTATCCTGATTCTATTTACTCTGATTTTGTGAGACTAAATGAAGCCAAAAGGAGTTTTGAAAGTAATAAATCAAATGAAGCCGTAGATTTATTAAAAATTGTTATAGAGAATAATTCTGAAGATCAATTTAATCCCCTTCAAGTAGCAGCTAAAACAAGGTTAGCCAAAATTTACCTAGATAATGCAGATTATGATCAAGTAATCTCACTTTTTGAAAGTAGTAATGAACTCACATCGACAATGTATGAACTCAAAGGCGATGCCGAAAACAAGTTGGGGCAGTCAGCAGAAGCACGTATGAGTTATATGCTGGCTTTGCAAACGAATACTAATCAAGCTTCAAAAGCTTTGATTAATATGAAAATATCAGACTTAGAAGGTGAAACTTTTGAATAATTTCAAACCATATCTCGTCTTAGTTTTCTTGTTGATCTTATCGGGCTGCTCATCGTTGGGCTCTTTAAAATTTTGGGGGGATGATGAAGAAGATGAAGAAATTCCAGCTGAGTTGTATTCCATCAGTGAGAATAGATTTCTAGAGAGAGTTTGGTCGGTTTCAAATGGTAATGACATTACATATGGTCGTCTGATACCTGTTACATATGAAGGAAAAGTTTTTTATATAAATTCATCTGGTTATATTTCCTCAGTTGATTTTGATTCAGGTAAATTACTTTGGTCAAAAGATACTCGAGATTTAGTTTCTTCAGGTTTAGACGTTAGTTTTAAAACAATTAGTTACGGAACTCTTGATGGAGCTTTAGTTGCGCTTGATAGTAATAATGGTGAGGAGATCTGGAGGTCATTGACTTCAAGCGAGAGTCTGTCTCCTCCAGTAAATTCAGGTAGCCACATTATCATCCAAACTGTGGATGGGAGAATATCGGGATATAACATCAAATCAGGAAAAAGAGATTGGTTTCATCAAACCGTCTTACCATCACTAACTTTAAGAGGAACTTCCAGACCATTTATAGATCAAGGATTTGTATTTACAGGATTCGCTAGCGGCAAAGTAGCAATGTTTTATCCTGATTCAGGAGCAATAAGATTAGAACTCCCAATCACATTGAATGAAGGTAAATCCGAACTGGAAAGAATAATCGATATTGACGGAAAGTCAGTAATCGTAAATGATTTATTAATAGCAGCTACTTATCAGGGCAATATCTCAGCAATAAATTTAAGAGACGGGAGACCGGTATGGCAAGAAGACATATCAACAGTCAAAGATCTTACTTCAAATGGCAATAGAGTAGTATCTGTTGACAGTAAAGATGTGATTAAAGCGTTTGGTACTGCCACTGGAGCAATTCTATGGCAACAAGATGATCTAAAATTACGTAAGTTAACTTCACCGGCCTCAATAAGTAATCTTATAGCTGTTGGAGATTTTGAAGGATATATTCATTTATTAAATGCTCAATCAGGAGCTTTTGAAGGTAGGGAGAAAGTTTCGAGGGATGCAATAACTGAAATCGAGTCAGTAGGAAATAACCTTTTAATAGTTGATACTTCGGGACGTGTTCAAAAGCTATCCATTAAATGAAGATTCAAAGGTATTTAATTAGTCATGTCTGTTGTAGCAATTGTTGGTCGCCCTAATGTGGGAAAATCGACAATTTTTAATATCTTAACGGCCTCAAAGTCAGCTATTGTTGCAGATTTTTCAGGGTTAACTAGAGACAGAAAATATGGTCGTCTAAAAGATAGCCAGTTGACTCTAATCGACACCGGAGGCTTGAATCAGGATACCGATGATATGTCTCAAGCTATTAAAGAACAGACAGACTTAGCTATTGAGGAGGCGGACTATCTTCTGTTCGTTGTTGATGCAATCGATGGCCTTTTGCCAACAGATAAAGAAATTGCCAAGTCTCTTAGAAAGCAAAATAAAGAAATTACTTTATTGATAAATAAAGCCGACAATTCAAGGCTTGAAGAGTCTTCAGCAGAATTCAATAGTTTAGGATTTAAAAAATCAATTTTTTTATCTGCATCTCATAATAAAGGATTTGGAGATTTACGTGATTTATTGAGCGACTATGACGAAATATATATAACTGAAGATTCTATCAATCAAGATAACTCAATAAAAATTTCAATAATTGGAAGACCAAATGCTGGTAAATCAACTCTAGTGAATGCTTTAATCGGGGAAGAAAGGTTAGTTGTCTCTTCGCAATCGGGTACTACCAGAGATTCTATTGATGTACCGCTGGAAACTGGGAGTAAAAAATTTACCTTGATTGACACAGCCGGAATGAGGCGAAAGCGGTCTATCAAGGAAGAAACAGAAAAATTTTCTGTATCAAAATCAGTCGATTCAATAAAAAGGGCAGATCTAGTCGTTATTCTAATAGATGCTTCCGAAAATATTGTTGATCAAGATATACATTTGTTAGGACTAACATTGGCCATAGGTCGACCTGTTCTTGTGGTCGCCAATAAAATTGATCTTCTAAGTAAGCAGGATAGAGAAAATCTTGAAAGCAAGATTAATCGAAAATTAAAATTCGCTAGTTATATAAAATTGCATTACATTTCAGCAAAAAATAAAAGAGGTCTGAAAAAACTCCTTAAATTGACAGATACTATTTATAAAGAATCACTAAGAGATTTAGATACATCCATTATTAATAAAATACTGAAGTCTGCACTTTATAATCAACAACCTGCCATGTCGGGGAGATTTAGACCTAAATTAAGATATGCGCATTCTGGTGGAAAGAATCCTCCAAGAATTATCATTCATGGTAATAACCTTAAGCAAATCCAAGATAGCTATACACGATATTTGGAAAACTATTTTAGGAATGAACTTGAATTAGGATCTACTCCACTTGAAGTAGTCTATAAAGACCAAGCAAATCCTTTCAAAAATAAACCTAATCAATTAAACGAACGACAAATAAAAAAGAGAAAAAGGATGATAAAGCGGAGAAAAAAATAGAATAATGATTAAGTATCTTCTTACTTTTCTGTTAATCTTCACAACCTTGCTATTTACTAGTGAAAACAAGATTGAAACCTTGAAAGATTTAAAACCCTCTCCAAAAAAACTACCTGTAACCTTTGAAGCTCATGGAGTCAAAAGGGTCGATAACTATTATTGGATGCGGGATGATTCTAGAAAAGATCCCGAGATAATTGCTCATCTAAATGAAGAAAATAGTTACCTTGAAAATTGGTTTGTTTCAGGAAATGACAATAGGAAAGCTCTTTTTGAAGAAATAACTGATCGTATCCCTAAGAATGAAGATTCTGTTCCAGTTAGATTAAAAAATTTCGAATATTTTAGACGCTACAAACAAGGGAATGAGCACGGCATCTACATTAGAAGAAAAGATAAAAATTCTGAAGAAAAAATTTTACTTGATGTAAATGAACTCGCCAAAAATAAGGATTTTTATCAGTTAGCCAATTGGAGTATTTCTCCTAAAGAAAATCTGATAGCTTATGCCGAAGATACAAGTGGTAGGCGGCAATACAGAATAAAATTTAAAGATCTAGAAAATGAAGAAATCTCAAGTTTTTCCATTGAAAATACCTCTGGAGATATGGCTTGGTCTTCAGATGGAAAATACCTTTTTTATGTGATCAGAGATGAGGAAACTCTTCTACCTTATAAGTTATTTAGACACGAGATAGGAACTTCTCAAGATAAAGATGTAGCCATTTACGAAGAAAAAGATACTACATTCTATCTATCGGTTGGTAATACGCGATCAATGGAATACATCGAAGTAAATATTTCTTCTACAACTAGTTCAGAAGTTCGTCTAATAAAGTCAGATAGTCCAGATATGACTCCACAAATCTTTTTGCCTAGGGAAGAAGATCATCTTTATTCTATTGATCATGATCCAGCTAGCTCAAGATTTCTAATAGAGTCAAATTGGAAAGCTTTAAACTTCCGTTTGCTTGAAACTGATTTAAATAATTCTTCCGATAAAAATAAATGGAAAGAGTTAATTACTCCCAGAGAACAAGTTTTACTCCAATCAGTAATACCATTTCCAGACCACCTAATCATCATGGAAAGAGAAAATGGTCTGAGAAAGCTTAAAATTCTCCATAAAGAATCAAAAGCAGTTAAAGAAATTAACTTTAATGATCCTACCTACACAGCTTATATAGCTTCGAATCCAGAATATTACGTCGATAGATTCTATTTTGGTTATTCAAGTATGCGAACGCCTGACAGTTTATTTTCTGTAGTGTTATCAAATGGTCGCAAAAGACTTCTAAAACAGGCAGAAGTTAAAGGAGTTTTTTCAAGTAGCGATTACAAGGTAGAAAGAGAGTTCATTACCGCAAGGGATGGCACTAAAGTTCCCGTTTCTATCGTTTATAAAAAAAATAAATTTAAAAAAAATGAGAATCCTATTTTTCTTTACGGTTATGGCTCCTATGGAAATTCCATTGATGCAGGATTTAGCTCTTCAAGACTTTCGTTGCTGGATAGAGGATTTATTTTTGCAATTGCGCACGTTAGAGGTGGTCAAGAATTAGGAAGGTCTTGGTATGAAGAAGGAAAAATCTTCAACAAATTGAATACTTTTTATGACTTCATTGATGTAACGAAAGGACTGGTCAATAAAGGTTATGGAAATAAGGACAGAATCTATGCCGGAGGAGGCAGTGCTGGCGGATTATTGATGGGTGCCATTGTGAACATGGAACCTAACCTCTACAAAGGTATTATTTCTAATGTTCCTTTTGTTGATGTTATCACTACTATGTCTGATCCAAGTATTCCTCTGACAACTGGAGAATATAGCGAATGGGGTAATCCAGACATTAAAGAAGAATTTGAATACATCTTGCAGTATTCGCCTTATGATAATATTTCTGAACAAGAATACCCCAGCATTTTAGTGACTGCTGGTTTATGGGACTCTCAAGTTCAGTATTATGAACCAGCTAAATATGTTGCTAAGTTAAGAGATTATAACAAAGGTAAAAACCCCATTTTGATGAAGGTTAATATGACAGCAGGACACAGTGGTGTAAGTGGTAGATTTGAAAGTTTAAAAGAGTTAGCTATGGAATATGCTTTCCTTTTAAGGCTGGATTCTAATTAATGGAACTCAACAGAGCGTCCCAAGAAGAAAATAACGCAAAGATTCTCTCTATACTCATGCTTATAATTTTATTTGTGAGCATGGGGCAATCAGTGTATTGGCAAACGATGCCTATTATCGGCAGAGAGTTTAACTTCACCGAGGTGGAGATTAATACGGTGGTATCTATTTCTGCTGCAATGTTTATCGTATTTACCCCTTTTTGGGGAAAACTTAGTGACAGAATAGGTAGAAAGGCAGTCCTTCTCATTGGCTTGTTTGGTTATGTATTATCAAATGTTCTATTCCTTTATTCTGCATCATTAGGCTTGATAGGTACTTTTACAGGTTTATCTTTACTATTAATTTTGTTGATGGCTCGTATAGTTAATTCTGCAATTGGAGCTGCTTCAAGGCCAGCCTCTGGAGCCTACGTCGCTGATGTTACTTCAGAAGAAGAAAGGTCATCTGGAATGGGGAAGTTCGGAGCGGCAAATAATATCGGAACTATATTAGGTCCTGTCATGGTAGGTTCTTTGGTAGGTATTAATATTTTTAATGTTCAGATACCTGAATTTGGGCTTCTGACTCCACTTATTGTGATGTCTTTCGTCATGGCAATTGCGACATTTCTTGTGTATTTATTCCTACCAAACAAGCCAGTATCGTTAAATACAGCCGTTGTAAGAGAAAAGGTTGTCTTTGACAGAAACTTAAAGGTACTTATTTCAATTGGCGTGATTATTTTTACGGCTTTTGCTTTAGTGCAATCAATTACTGCCTATTATGTTCAGGATAGATTTGATGTAAGCCTGGATGAGACAGCGCAAACAACAGCATTGCTATTAGGAACTATGGCATTTATGGCTATCGTTTCTCAATTAACATTTGTCCAAAAATACAAAGGCAATCCTTTAAACTTAATAAAATTCTCACTTCCTCTTTTCATATTAAGTTGTTTATCCATCATTTTGTCACCGAATTTCTTGTTTCTTTACATAGGAATGGCTCTTATGGGTCTTGGAATGGGTCTTGCTTCCCCAGGATATACATCTGCAGCTTCTTTGAATGCAGATAAAGACAACCAAGGAGCGGCTGTCGGTCTGGCAATGATTGCGCCAGGCATTGGATTTGCTCTTGGGCCTTTTATAAGTGGATTTCTTTACAGCATCTCAATGAATTTACCATTTATTTTTATACTTCCGCTTTTTATAATCTTAGCAATTTTAATAAAAAAATTAGAACAATTAATTTAATCAGGAATCTGGTATTTGCCACTCCAAATAACTATAATAGCCAAGCTTTTACGCGCTCAGAAAGCAGATTCTTAAATAGACAAGTGACTGAAAACGATAATCGACCAGTAAATCTCAATTTACTAACCATTAGCCTGCCCATTATAGGAGTTTCTTCTATACTGCACAGAATATCTGGTGTGGCAATTTTTTTTAGCTTTCCACTAGTTGTATGGATGCTTAGCATTTCTCTAAAGTCTGAGGAGAGTTTTTCATTACTTTCCAGTCTTTACCAAACTTCTATTATTTTGAAGATTATGATTTATCTTTTTTTAGTAGGATTTAGTTATCATCTGCTCGCAGGTTTAAAGAAACTTCTGAGCGATGCTTTTGGAATAGGTGAAACCTTAGAGTCTGGAAGAATCTTGTCTTGGGTAGTTTTTGGCGCGACCTTCCTTTTAGCAATTTTATTTATTTTCAATATCTTTTAGATATGTTTAGAAGACTTGGACATGGATCTTTAGAATTTCTAACTGTAAGAATATGTGCTGTTTTTCTTCTACTCTTTACCCTTTATCTGAGCGGTTTTATTTTAATTACAGATGAAGTGGATTTTAATCAATGGTCAGCATTTTTTGGCAATACAACAAATAAAATACTTACATCGCTATTCTTTATGGCTTTTGCAGTACATACTTGGTTGGGTACTTGGGCTGTAGCAAGTGATTACCTTACTCCAAGAATATTTGGGGATTTAGGCAGAGCTTTATATGTTATTTTTAGAGGTATTGTTGCTGGCATAATAGCCCTCGTGTTGACTTGGGCCATAATAATAATTTGGTGAATATATGTTAGTTAATGAAATTATAAATGCAAAAGATCTTCCAGTGATGGAGTTTGATGGGATTATTGTCGGTGGTGGCGGGGCAGGCCTGAGGGCTTCTCTTCAACTTGCTGAGTCAGGACTAAATACTGCAGTAATATCAAAAGTGTTTCCTACAAGGTCACATACTGTCTCAGCCCAAGGCGGTATTACCTGTGCAATACAGAGTGATGATCCGGATGATGATTGGAGATGGCACATGTTTGACACTGTAAAAGGGTCTGATTATATAGGTGATCAGGAAGCTATAGAATATATGTGTAGTGAAGGCCCTAAAGCCGTTTTTGAACTAGAGCATATGGGTTTACCTTTTTCTAGAACAGAAGAAGGACGAATTTATCAAAGACCTTTCGGAGGACAATCTAAGGATTATGGCAAGGGCGGTCAAGCAACTAGAACATGTGCAGCAGCTGATCGAACAGGACACAGCCTGCTTCATACTCTCTTTCAAGCTAATCTTAAGGCTGGTACCAACTTCCTCAATGAATGGTTTGCAGTAGATCTAGTTCTTAATGCTGATAAAGCGGTTGTAGGGGTTATCGCCTTTAAAATTGAAACAGGTGAAATCTATTACATAAAATCAAAGGCAACTGTTCTAGCAACAGGAGGAGCAGGTAGAATTTATTCATCTACTACCAATGCTTTAATTAATTCAGGTGATGGCATTGGAATGGCTTTAAGGGCCGGCATGCCTGTCCAAGATATAGAAATGTGGCAGTTTCATCCTACAGGAATACACGGAGCAGGAACATTAGTTACCGAGGGATGCAGGGGAGAAGGTGGATATCTTTTAAACAAAGATGGTGAAAGATTCATGGAAAGGTACGCTCCAAATGCAAAAGATTTAGCCAGTAGAGATGTCGTTGCAAGATCTATGGCATTGGAAATTTTAGAGGGAAGAGGCTGTGGACCTAACGCTGATCATATTTTCCTAAGACTAGATCATCTCGGACCTGAAGTGGTTCATAAGAGATTACCGGGAATAACAGAACTCTCTAAGACTTTTGCAGGTGTTGACCCTGCAGTTCAACCAATACCAGTGGTGCCTACATGTCATTATATGATGGGAGGAATACCAACTAATATAAATGGACAGGTTATTTCGGTAGAGCATGGTGAAGACAAAATAGTCAATGGCTTATATGCAGCCGGTGAAGTAGCGTGCGTATCAGTTCATGGAGGAAATAGATTAGGTGGAAATTCTCTTTTAGATCTTGTTGTCTTTGGAAGAGCTGCTGGTTTATATATAGAAGAGACTATGAAGCAAGGTGTCGAGTTGAAAGACGCATCAAATGACGACATTGAAAAAGCACTTGAAAGACTAAACAAATTAAACGCTTCAAAAGAAGGTGATCAAGTAGCTGTTCTTAAAGAGAAAATGCAACAAAATATGCAGAATAATTTTGGTGTGTTTAGAAGAGGGGATTTGATGGAAAAAGGCATCGAGGAATTAGCTAAGACTAGGGAAGAAGTAAATGACATTTTTCTTCAAGATAAGTCTGCGGCTTTTAATACAGCCAGGATAGAAGCTTTAGAGATGCAAAATCTTTTTGAAGTAGCAGAAGCTACAGCGATAACCGCTAATGAGAGAAAAGAAAGCCGCGGCGCTCATGCGAGAGATGACTTCACTGAACGTGATGATGAAAATTGGCTAAAACATTCAATTTACTACGCTGATACAAAGGAAGTTAGCAAAAGAGATGTGAACTACAGACCTAAAACAGTTCAAGCTTTTCAACCAATGGTTAGGAGTTATTAATGACTGCGGCATCAATACCCGTCGCTCAAATTAAAACCATAACGATGAGTATTTATCGTTATGATCCAACTTTGGACAAGAAACCTTACATGCAAGATATCATTGTAGAGGTGCCAACTGATAAAGATATTATGGTACTAGATGCTCTGCATCTCGCAAAAGCACAAGAACCTTCCTTATCTTATAGAAGATCATGCAGAGAGGGAGTATGTGGCTCAGATGGCATGAATATAAATGGGAAAAATGGACTTGCATGTATCACTCCTTTATCCGAAGTGATTAAGAGGAATAAGATCACTTTGCGTCCAATGCCTGGACTTCCTGTTGTAAGAGATCTGATAGTCGATATGAAACAATTCTATGATCAGCTAGAAAAGGTTAGACCTTATTTAATTACCAAGAGTGATTCACCCGAAATTGAAAGGACGCAATCACCTGAAGAAAGAGAACAACTGGATGGTCTGTACGAGTGTATTCTTTGTGGTTGTTGTTCAACTTCATGCCCTTCTTTTTGGTGGAATCCTGATAAATTTTTAGGACCCGCAGCTTTATTACAATCATGGAGATTCATTGCTGACACTAGAGATGAAGCTACTGATGAAAGATTAGATGACTTGGAAGATGCCTTCAGCCTCTATAGGTGTCATGGAATTATGAATTGCGTATCTGTCTGTCCAAAAGGGTTAAATCCTACAGAAGCTATCTCTAATATCAGAAATAAACTTCTTACACGAAAAAAAGCTTAAGAAAAATTTCTTTCTTAATAACATACTCCTAAGTTCTTCATTTATCCTCTACAATGCATTGCGGAGATGTTATGTATAAAAATTCTATAGATTGAATTTAAGGGAGAAAAGATGAATCTACACGAATATCAAGCTAAGAAGTTATTTAAGGATTATGACATATCCGTTTCAGAAGGCTTGCCGGCTTCCTCTAGCCAAGAAGCTGAAAAGATAGCTTTATCTCTAAATGTTGATAAGTGGGTAGTAAAAGCACAAGTCCATGCTGGAGGAAGAGGTAAGTCTGGAGGAGTTGAATTAGTTGATAGCATTGAGAAAGTTAAAGCTTTTGCTGATAAATGGCTTGGAAAAAATTTAGTAACTTTCCAAACAGATGAGAAAGGTCAACCTGTAAACCAAATCCTAATAGAAACAGTAACAGATATTGATAAAGAGCTTTATTTAGGTGCTGTGATTGATAGAGCTTCCCAAAGGCTCGTTGTTATGGCATCGACGGAGGGAGGAGTGAATATCGAAGAGGTTGCCGAGGAGACACCAGAAAAAATACATAAAGCTGAAATAGATCCTATTCAAGGTCCAAAGCAACCGCAAGCAGAACAATTAGCTAATAGCTTGAACTTAAATGAAGTACAAACTTTACAATTTATTGAGATTTTTAATGGTCTAGTGAGATTGTTTATAGATAAAGATTTATCCCTAGTTGAGGTGAATCCTTTAGTGATTACATCCTCAGGAGATCTAATTTGTTTAGATGCAAAAATCAATGTAGATTCAAATGCTCTCTACAGACAGGAACAAATTCTGGAATTAAGAGATCCCTCTCAAGAAGATCCCAGAGAGGCAAGTGCAGCAGAGTGGGATCTAAGTTACGTTGCTTTAGAAGGAAATATCGGCTGTATGGTCAATGGTGCAGGTTTGGCAATGGGTACCATGGATATCATCAAGTTACACGGTGGCGAGCCTGCTAATTTTTTGGATGTCGGTGGCACAGCTGATTCAAAAAGAGTTGCTGAGGCGTTTAAGATAATCCTCTCAGATGAAAATGTTAATACGGTATTGATAAATATCTTTGGTGGGATTGTTCGTTGTGATGTTATTGCTGACGGGATAGTAGAGGCCTTAACAGTAACGGGAGTTTCAGTCCCTGTCATAGTTAGATTAGAAGGAAATAATGCTCACAAAGGATTGAAGATACTTGACGAATGCGACCTGAATATCATCCCTGCATCAAATTTAGAGGAGGCAGCAAGTTT
>LULK01000249.1_pt1 | contig 18117 bp, 20 predicted proteins | sample 728181 | NCBI WGS metagenome assembly LULK01 (sample SAMN03860291, study PRJNA289734) | marine metagenome | biome: seawater column; feature: ocean; material: water; isolation source: Red Sea water column Station 169 - depth 10m | place: Saudi Arabia: Red Sea | collected 2011-10-15 | depth 10 m | reverse complement strand
ACTGCTATTTTTTTATTTTCTTCGTTCTTAGTTCTATCTTACATTTGTCTTCTATACAAAGGAAACTATTACTCATGCAAATCTCTATCGATTGGAAAAGTAGAGATTTTTACCCCTTATGTGTACCTTAAATTTGTCATCAAACTCTTAATATTCTCTATATAATGTTTCAACGATAGACACGTAGCTCAGTCTGGTTAGAGCACCACCTTGACATGGTGGGGGTCGGTGGTTCGAGTCCACTCGTGTCTACCAAGTCTATTGGTCTTCTTCAGTTTCTTCCTCTTCATCTGACAATACACTACCAACTACTTTAAAGGGAACTTCAACAACTTTGACAGCAGTTGACATAGCTGTTGTAGTTAAACTAGCTTCTGCACAACTTGATAAGGAAAATACCATGAAAAATAAAAAGAAAGATTTCATTTTTTAAACCTACTTAAATAACTTTAATACAATACACTTTTGTCAAATTGAATTATAGAGATTAAAATGGTCACACTTTTTTATGCCTGCGCACTCACAATACTTGCATTGATATTGGCTTATTTAACCGGTCGTCAAAGATTTAAAACTGGAACAAATCTTGGCTTAGGCGATAGCTTTGAATTGTTACAAATATCAAGAGCTCACGCTAATTTGTTAGAAAATGCACTTCCCTTGAGACAGTTGGAAACATTCCAACTCTGGCTATCGCGATCCTTGGAGATGTATTTTTAATCTCAAGAATATTTCATGCTTATGGTATCACCAGAGAAGGGGCAAGCAGCATATTTAGAGCACTAGGTACTATCGGTAGTCTAATAGTTTTGATTACTCAATCCATCTGGGGCTTCATTATTTCGATAAGTTGGTTGGCGAATAATAATTGGGGTCTATAATTTAAGATGAAAAAATTTCTTACTGTTTATAGTGTCTTTTTAAGTGTTCTGTTATTTTCTTCTGAGAATGAATCTACCAGCCATGTAGAGAAAATCGTACTAGGTTCTGGTTGCTTTTGGGGAGCGGAGAAAGGTTATGAGGCGCTTGATGGGGTCATAGATGCTGTATCTGGTTACGCTGATGGAGAAGGGGTAAGACCAACTTATAGAGATATTACGAAGTTCTCTAATAAATTTAACCCAAATAATCATGCTGAGGTTGTAGAGGTTACCTACAACAAAAATTTGATCACACTTGAAGAATTGATAATTCATTATTTGGAATCTCATGATCCCACTCAGCTAAACAGGCAGGGTAATGATATAGGAACACAATATAGATCAATAGTTTTGTATTCAGATCAGGCGCAGCAGAGCAAAATCTTGGAATTAATTGAGGAATATCAAATATTATTAAAAGATGGAGGATACGGTGACATTCAAACAATCGTAAAGCCTTTATCACAATTTTTTGTTGCAGAAAATTATCATCAAGACTACATAAAGAAGAATCCGAATGGTTATTGCCCAGATCATTCAACCGGCATTAAGTTTGTAAGGAACGATTATGAGCCGAAAAAAGACAATAATCTTTTAAAGATTGGAAAGAGTATAGTAGTAATTGAACCTGAAGGTTTCTGTCCATATTGCCAAAAATTTCGTGAAGATGTTTCTGATGAATACGCAGGAAGCATCCCTTTGGTTTACAGAGATGCATCCAACTTGGAAGGTTTAGTGATAAAAACTCCAACTTGGGCTACTCCTACTATCCTTTTTTTGGAAAGAGGTTCTGAAGTTTTCGGACATCAGGGATATCTTTCCCCAAAAGAATTTTATCAAGCCTTGGGTTTATTTAAGCTAGGAAATACTGAGGCGTACCGAGTGGCATTTAATGACGGGACAGATGCAAGATATTGTAAGGAATACGAAATCTTTAAGAATACGCCCGATGGAGTTTTCGTTGATAAATTAAGTGGAGCCCCTTTATTTGATACAAAATATAGATTTAATTCGAGAACAGGCTGGTTATCTTTTACGAGACCTGTTGAAGGTTCGGTATACAGACTCGCAGATAATAGTTACGGAATGAGAAGGATTGAAATAAGATCTGTTACTTCGGATATACATTTAGGTCATGTATTTCCAGATGGGCCAAATGGTTTACCGAGATACTGTATTAATGCTACAGTTTTAGAATTCTTAACTAGGGATGAATACAACAAGATAAAAATAAAGGAGAAGGTATGAAGGGAAAAATAGCTAAATATGTGACAGTTGGAACTAATGATTTAGAACGAGCAAAAAGCTTTTATGATGCATTGTTTGAAGACATGGGAGCAACCAGCTTTGGACCTAATGAAAGAAGTTTTTTTTGGACTATCCCAGGAGACGACACAAATTTTGCAGTATTTGTACCTTACGATGGTGAAGAGGCAACTGTTGGAAATGGAAGCATGGTAGGTTTTACTATGGAAACTGAAGAAGATGTCAATGCTCTTTATGAAAAGGCTATATCTCTAGGAGCTTCAGACGAAGGTGCTCCAGGACAAAGGGCGCCCATTTTTTATGGTGGTTACGTCAGAGACTTAGACGGCAACAAACTTACGATTTGTAAATTTGGTTAGATTTATAGAAGATCAGCAATAATACCGAACATTACATAAGCGAGTAATATTCTTATTGTGAGTGTAGTTCTTAGCGAATCACTCATTTCAATACCCCATTTCTTTTTGGTATTGTTTGGCGTTATTTCAGCAGACATAAGCTTAGGTCGAGCTTACAAAGCTTGCTATGAAATATACTCCCATTACCAAAGGAATGAAATAGCTGATTTCTTTTCCTATCTTGCCGAGGGTTTTAAGTTTGAGATTTTTTTTAGTTTCCATACCAATTTATATGCAATCTCTATGCCAAACCCTTTATTTCTTTATCAACGCAAATCGAGCTAATTTAGTGCAAGCGCAAATTCTTTTGTATAAAAAGCGAACAATTGCTACTTTCTTGCTGTAACTATCCAAGTTGCACTTGGAAACAACAGCCCATCGCCATTGTGAAACTCTGAAAACTTAAGAACTAATGCTTTAAGGATTTCATCTTTAAGTTCTTCTTTTGAATTTTTAAGCATTTCAGTCACTACAGGATTAATAGTTAAGTAGTCTTCACAAGCCTCTTCAATGGATTTTCCTGAAAACATAACAATGTCTTCTTGATTATCTTCTATCTCTAGATCTTTAAAATTAGATTGATTGAGGATATCTGAAATATAATTTTTATCTTCAAACGCAAAGGGTCCAGGACTCTTTGGAGGAGGAGAGGGAAGATCAAGGAACTCTTTTATAACTTGTATGGATAAACTTTGCCAAGGATTTAAAGATGGATTTTGCCAACATACAAAACTGAGTTGACCATTTTCTTTTAAAGATTTGTATATGTTTGAAAATGCCTGGTATGGATCTTCAAAAAACATAACGCCAAATCTAGAAAAGGCAATATCAAAATCCGATGGCATATCATCAACTTGCACATCTAAAACTTGAAAATTAGCATTAGATAAAGATTGATCAGAAGCATTTTGAGCTGCCCTAGCCAGCATAGGTTCGGATATATCTACCCCTATGATCTCTCCTTCACCTAATTGCTTTGCAATTTCTAGAGTAGTTGCGCCACAGCCACAACCAATATCTATTATTTTTGTTGCTTTACTTAAATCTAGTTTACTTATTGCTTTAGTTCCCAATGGATTAAGCATAATATCCATCTCACTTTGTTTGTTTACCCAAACATCACCACCTGAACCAGACCAGAATTCTTTCTGTTTTAAATTTATTTCTTCCATAGTCATATCCTTATATTGATGCATATCATTTTATAAGAATTAATGTAAGATTTGCACCTTATGAATATGGACGTGAATGACTCCCTTTTAGATCTAATAGGTAATACACCTATGATGAAATTGAAGTCTCTTGATACAGGGCCTTGCGACCTTTATGTGAAATTAGAATTGAATAATCCTGGAGGATCCATAAAAGATCGAGTCGGTCTTTCTATTATTGAGGAAGCAGAGAAGTCGGGTGAACTAAAACCCGGTGGGACAATTATAGAAGCAACAGCAGGTAATACTGGAATTGGGTTAGCATTAATAGCTGCGTTAAAAGGTTATAAAATTATTTTGGTAATTCCAGACAAGATGAGTAGAGAAAAAATCTTACACCTCGAGGGTCTTGGCGCTGAGATAATTTTAACCAGATCTGATGTTCCAGAAGGTCATCCTGAATATTATCAAGATATGGCTAGAAAGTTAGCCCAAGAAACACCAGGAGCATTTCTTGCAAATCAATTTGGTAACCCAGCTAATCCAACTGCTCACAGGACAACCACAGCACCTGAAATATGGGAGCAAATGCAAGGGAATATCGATGCAGTAGTAGCAGGGGTAGGCTCTGGTGGAACACTTACAGGACTTGCAGAGTTCTTCAAGTCTAAAGATCCATCTATCTGCATGGTTGCAGCTGATCCTGAAGGTTCTATAATTTCAGATGCAGTTCTCAAAGGTGAATATAATTACGATGGCGGAAGCTGGCTAGTAGAAGGTGTAGGAGAAGATTTTATTCCAGATACATTCGAGGTCTCTCTTATGGATGATGCTGAAACAGTCTCAGATAAGGAAGCTTTTGAAGTCTTACAAATCATTTTAAAAGAAGAGGGTATTCTTGGTGGATCTTCCACAGGCACTTTGGTTGCTGCTGCAGCAAAGTGGTGTCGTAAGCAAAAGGAACATAAAAATGTAGTGACCTTTATATGTGACACAGGTAACAAATATTTATCAAAAGCTTTCAATAAGGCCTGGTTGCAGGATAACAATCTCCTTGATTTAAAAACTTATGGAGACTTAAGGGATTTAATCAACAGAAGAGCTGATAAAGGAGAAATGATAAGTGTTAACGAAACCGATTCTCTACTTGTTGCATACAATAGAATGAGAGCATCGGACGTATCTCAAATACCGGTAATGAAAGGTGATAAGTTAGTGGGTATTCTCGATGAAGAAGATTTACTTTTTGCTGTCAGTAAAGATCAATCTTCTTTCTCTAATAATGTTTCTGATTACATGATGGATCATTTAGACACATTAAAATTTGATGCCTCGAAAGATGAATTACTTTCAATACTTACTGAAGGTAAAGTAGCCATAATTTTTGATGGTGAAACTTTTATTGGTTTCGTAACTAAAGTAGATTTAATTAATTACTATCGTAATAAATTCAAATAGTTTTTATGTCTTTAAAAAAGAATAAACAAGGGTTTGAAACAAGAGCCATTCATGCTGGACAAGAACCTGATCCAACTACTGGGGCCATAATGACTCCTATTTATACAAGCTCAACTTACGTGCAAGAAAGTCCAGGAGTTCACAAAGGCTATGATTATTCAAGAAGCACCAATCCAACTCGTAAAGCACTGGAATCTTGCATAGCTGATCTAGAGGGTAGTACTTTCGGATATGCTTTTGCTTCCGGTATGGCAGCTAGTGCAACTGTATTAGAACTACTAAATGCCGGAGATCATGTGATTGCAATGGATGATTTGTACGGGGGAACTTATCGACTTTTTGAGAATGTAAGAAAACGCTCTGCCGGACTCGATTTTACATTTTGTGATTTAAGCGATCTAAATAACCTTGAAGCATCAATTAATGATAAGACCAGAATGATTTGGGTTGAGAGCCCTACAAATCCTCTTCTTAAAATCGCTGATTTATCTGCTATCTCCGCTTTTGCTAAACAACATAACTTAATCTCAGTTTGCGACAATACTTTCTGCTCTCCTTTTGTTCAGAATCCAATAGAACTAGGTTTTGATATTGTCGTTCATTCTGCAACTAAGTACTTGAATGGTCATTCGGACTTAATAGGAGGAGTTGTAGTTTGTTCGCCAGATAAAGAAAAAATAGCTAACGAAATTCTTTATCTTCAAAATGCCGTAGGTTCAATTATGAATCCATTTGATTCATTTTTGCTATTGAGAAGTTTAAAGACCCTGCCAGTTAGAATGGAGAGACATTGTAAAAATGCGCTGGATATTGCTTTTTTTTTAGAGTCCCATTCTTCAATTGAGAAAGTAATTTATCCTGGTCTGGAAAGTCATCCACAGCACAATATTGCCAAGAAGCAAATGAATGGATTCGGAGGCATGATATCGGTGGTAATAAAAGGCGGTTTAGAAAGTGCTACTAACTTTCTTGAAAAAACGAAATTATTTTCTTTGGCTGAGAGTCTAGGGGGAGTTGAGAGTCTTATTGAGCACCCAGCAATTATGACTCACGCATCAGTTCCACCTGAAATTCGAGAAGAGATTGGAATAAGCGATGGTCTAGTGAGGCTTTCAGTAGGTATAGAGTCTATCGACGATTTATTGGAAGATATAGAAAGTTCTTTAACCTAATTATCCAAACCCACATTCCAGTTTACTAATTTTGAAGATTCCTCAATTTTGTCCTCTATACCCAGAACTAAAGCAAACATGGCCATTCTAATTACAACGCCATTATCTGCCTGCCTAAAAATTGCTAGATTGGGATTTTCGTATAAGTCGCTATCTAATTCATTTGCATCACTTCTAGAGTCTCTGGGTAAAGGATGCATAATTACGGTATTTGGTTCACAATTAGCAGTATAAATAGACTGGTTAAGGCTTAGTAGTCCTCTGTATTTATTGGCATCTGATTTGCTCTTAAACCTTTCTTCTTGAATTCTCGTTATATAAATAATATCGACTTCAGATATTCCCTCTTCAAGATTCTCAGTCTCAGATAGACTTAGACCAGATTCATTTAGCTGATTTAATAACTCCGGAGGAAGTTTTAGTTCTTTAGGAGAAATGAGATTTAATTTTACATTAGAGTAAAAAGAGAGAATTTTACATAATGAGTGAACGGCTCTTCCATATTTCAAATCTCCCACTAAGGCGATTCTAAGGCCATCTAACGTTTTATTATTTTCTGACAGTTCTTTTTGAATAGTATAGAGATCTAGAAGAGCTTGAGAGGGATGCTCATTTGATCCATCTCCAGCATTTATTACTGGAACTCTACTTGAATCTGCAAAGCGTTTTACAGAGCCATTCTCAGGATGTCGCATAACTATAATATCGCTGTATCCACTTAGAACTCGAGCTGTATCTGCAAGAGATTCACCTTTAGCTAGGGAAGAGCTTCCTACTTCTGTAATTTCTCTAACATTTCCTCCAAGTAAGTTAAACGAAGCACCAAAGCTTATCCTAGTTCTTGTGCTAGGTTCAAAGAACATATTCCCTAGGATCGCGCCTTCAAGCACTCGTGTTATTTTTTCTTTGGAAGCGAAAGGTTCTAATTTGTCTGCAACAGAAAATAATTTTTCTATGCCTTTACGATCGAACTGATCTATAGAAAGGATGTGGTTACCTCTAAAATCCATCTATTATTAACTTTTGAGACGGCATCTTATCATCTTTAGCTTTCATTAAGATAGTTTAAGAAAATTGGGGATGACCAAGCCCTTTCTCCAATAGGAGCTAAACAGTCATCAGAAGGTTCAAATTCTGGTCCACTGGCATAACAGGGCTTAATTTTTATACATTCTCCTTTTTCGTTATATTCACATCGAAGAGGATCTCCTCCTACAGCCATGCTTTCTTCTTGAATGGCTCTTATGTAGTAAACCGAACTAACTTTGTCTTTAGTAAATTGTTTGTCTTCGAAAGACACTAAACAACCTTGGCCGGTATCATCGCAGTCAAAAACTAACCATGGATCTTGAATAGCATTATCCAATGCATCTAAATTTTCGGTAGGTATTATTTTTATAACCTCAATTCTATCTATTAAATTTCTTTCGTTAGTTGGGTTATAGCACTCATTTAAGCAAAGACGTTCTATTTCTTCTTTTGACATAGAATTATTTACATAATCAGGACACCCAGGAAGTTGTTTATAGGATCCGACAGCTCTTACTTCAAAAAATGGATTCTCAGAAAAACTTAATTCACTTCCCATAGGAACTTCTTCCTGACCATTAACCAAATTAAACCAAAGTAAGATTCTTTCACCTGATGTTGCATATACTTCTCTCTCATACAAAGAATTATAAATTTTATTCCTATCTAGCCTATCAGCATGCACTGCAACCAAACCTCCTGTTGAATAAAAAGAGGCACCTCGTTCAGGAGGTAGTATCCAGGTTAAATTATCTTTAGCTCCCCAAGAATCTCCCATCGATTTTCTTGCAAATTCTTTATATCCAGCTCCAGCCCTGGCCTTATGATTATCTGTTGATCCTATAAGACCTAATTTAAAGGAATTTAAGACTCCACTTGTATTAATTTGAGATGCTAGGGCAGCTTGAGAGCTCATAGCAGGCCTGTAGGTATAGGCTGGAAGAAAAGAATCTTTAAGCTGTCCACATTGATTCCAATCTTCTTCTGTTGCATTTTCAACTAGACCAAATCTTAATAATCCTGAGGCATTATTGGCAAACTGTTCTTTAATATCATTTGCTTTATCTGTACATGCAACACCAGTTTCCTTTTTACATTGCTCATTAACTATTAAGCCTGCCCTCCAGCAACAAGGCTCAAAGTTATCTGTTGGAGGAGGGCATTTGAATACTCCTGGAGAAATTTCTTCAGCATGAAGAAATTTCTGATAGATTTCTGAATTTCCGTGACCCGAATATACTTCCATAAGTCTTTGTTTATCAGGATCATGATTACCATTATAGAGTTGGGAACTCATACTAGAATTCGCTGGAGAGTGTATTCCCCATGTTGTCCCATGCGGTATTACAATTGCTTCTAAACCAAGCTCATCAAGTCTAGTAAATAGTTCTTTCGGAGTCTCAGCCCTCTCTTTACATTCTTCTTTTAAATTCCTTTCTTGATCACAAAATGGAATCGAATAGGATTCTTCTCTGAACTTAAGGAAATCAAAATCAATTGCTTCAGGAGGAAAATCAGCCACTAAGGGCAAAAAGGGGGTAAGACTATTTTCAATCAACAAATCAAGACCGGTTAGGCCCGCCCCAATTGGTACATCAGGAACATTATTTAAATCTCTAAGGATTACATTTTTATGAGCATAGTGTGTTTCTGGATTGGCCCCCATTTGTGTCCATTCCCAACCGGCAAAAACAACCAGATCCTTATTGTTTTCATCTGAAATAGAATCACAGTTCCTCATAGATTCTAAGGAATCTTGCCACATCTTCTTAGTCATACCTTCTGCGTGATCAGTAATTGAAAAAAAGTCCAAAGAGGAGCAAAACCGAGCAAAATTACAAGCATCAGCTGGAGGATGAACTCCCTCTCCCTGAAGCATGGGTAAGCTGAAAAGAAAAGCATCTTGTGAAAAGGTAGTGTGAACATGCAAATCACCAAAGAATATTTGCTTTTCACTTAATGGAATATTGTCAACTGGTCTAGGAGAATAGACTAATTCTCCATCTTCAGGAAGGTTGCCAACTAGGCCAGAAGAGGAAATAAAGACATAGATAAATATTAAAAGAAAAGGACTTAAAACTAATCCTATAAATTTTAACGCTTTAAGCATTTAGTCCACGACCTCTAATAGAGATCCATTCGTTAGTTGGACTATCAATAGCTCCATAGTCAGTGCCGGTTTCAGCAAAATGATAAACCATTGCTGTTCTTCTAGAATCTGACTTATTGTCATAGGATTTATGCATTAGGAAGCTGTGAAATAACAATAAATCCCCTTTATTTAAGGTCATAGGTATTTCATTGCTGAAATCATGATCCTTTATTTCGGTATATCCATAATTTGATTCTTTTCTATCATCCGGTAGATGTTCATGAAGATGTTCATGATGTGAACCAGGAAGAACTACCAGACATCCATTATCTAGTGTAGCTTCGCTTGTTGCTAACCAAGCTGCAACTTGCGGTTCTCTGTCGAAAGGAAAATAAGAAGAATCTTGATGCCAGGGTTGTCCCCATGCACCTGGATTCTTGAATATAAATTGGCTTAGAAAACAATCTATATCAGGTCCAATTATATCTTCCAGTAGATTACACAAGGTCTCATTTTTGATAAATGAATTAAAAATACCTTTTGAATGAATTCTAAAGAGCTTGGATATTTCATCCTCGATGCTAGTAGCATTTTTACTGGGTTTCATTTCTCTTATCGCTATGTGACCATCACCCGCATAGGCATGACTAAAGGCACTATCCTCTGGAACAATAGATTTTATGATGCTTATTACTTCATCATTCATCTCATTACAGAAGTTCTCATCAACAAAATTAGGTATTAAGATATAACCGGAATCATTCCAACTTTTTTTCTGTTCATCAGTCATGTACTTTGTGAGAGTTAACTCTCTGCTAGAAGTTCTTCCTGCTTGCTCATTAATTTTATTTGAGAAATCTTTTTTAGCTTGTAGATCTATATCTTTTCTATCCATGACAAAAATTTTATCAATTTATTTCCATATAGGGTGGTTTAAGTTCACTTAATTTGAGAAGATGAGTTCTCAAAAAATTGAAATGGAGTAAAAATGGCGACTTTTGAAGAATTAAAAACTGGACTTGAAACTGCCTTTGATGCTGATGGTGCTAAAGGAATAGAAGCAACAATTCAAATTAATATTGAAGATCTTACCAATTTCTATGTGGATATAAATGATGGAGCTTTATCTGTAGTAGAATCTGAGCACGAAGATCCAGGTTTAACTTTAACCTTTGATAGCCAAGAGACAATGGAAAAAGTATTCTCTGGAGATCAGCAAGCTGCAATGGGAGCTTTCATGCAAGGAAAAGTAAAGTTTTCAGGAGATATGGGATTAGGACAAAAGCTAGGATCTGTATTTAAAGCCCCGGAATAAATCTCTCAAGAGGCATATTTTACAGAACACCCATAGGGCTTTGTAACTGGTGAAGAAATTTCTTCGCCGGTGCCCATCTCTCTCAAGCTCTCTTTTACATAGTTCTTTGCTTTGAGAAGATCTCTACTCATGAACCCTCTACCACCGGCATCATCAATAGCTCCCTGGTATTTCAACAGACCTTCCTCGTTGATTATATACATATGAGGAGTAGTCTTGGCATCATAAGTTCGACCTACTTCGCCTGTTGGATCGAAGAGAACATGCGTTGGAGAAGCCTTCCTTGCAATGGTAAGCCTATTAGCTTCATCAGATGAAACGTATCCTTGAGTACCTGGAGCTGAGGAAATAATACTCAACCATATGATTTCTTCTTCTTTGGCAAATTCTTGAGTAGACTGCATATTTCCTGTCTCGTAATGCTTTGCAACATAAGGACACCCATGATTTGTCCACTCCAGTACAACTTTTTTACCTATGAATGAACTAAGGGATATTTCATTTCCATAGCTGTCAGATAATTTGAATTCGGGTGCGCTATCCTCATTTTCCACAAAACTCGATAAGAATTGTGAAAAATAGAAAATCAAAAAAGTAAGAGTAATAAATTTTTTCATCAGCTAAGCTCGTTTAGATATCTCAATAGAATATCTTCTGTAAGAATTTCTGGCAATATAATTGGTTCACCCTCTGAAGGATAAAGTACATATAGAGGTACACCAGTTCTACCAAATTGTTCTAACTTTTTGGCAATGACTCCGTCTTTCCTGGTCCAATCCGCCTCTAGATAGATAATATTTCGTTTACTCATTAATTCATTCACTTTCTTTGAACTCAAAGCAACTCTTTCATTTACCTTACAAGTAATACACCAGTCAGCTGTGAAATTTAAAAAGATAAGTTCTTTAGCTTCTCTATATTCATCTAATATTTCTTCGCTATAAACTATTTCATCTTGAGTATCTTTAGTGCTGTATTCAGTAGGAATAATTGATATTGAAGCTAGAACTAAAATCAAAACAACAAATCTTACCAACCATCTTATCCACTTTTGAGGTGAAGTATTCTTTTCTAATATCCATAATGAAAGGCTGATAACTAGACCTCCTACTAAGACCAATAACACTGTATTGCTATCAACCTGACCGCTTAATACCCACAAAAGCCAGAGTGCGGATGCCCACATAGGAAATGCCATAAATTGTTTGAACGTCTCCATCCAGGCACCAGGTTTTGGTAAGAAAGATAATAATGAAGGCTTTACACTGAGCACTAAGTAAGGAAGTGCGAATCCAAGTCCTAAGCTAAGAAAAATAAGAAATGAATTTCCACTGGGCTGTAGCAATGCAAAACCAATTGCAGATCCCATGAAAGGAGCTGTGCAAGGCGAGGCTACTACTACCGCTAAGATGCCTGTAAGGAAAGATTCAAGAGATTCATTCTTTACTTGGGCAATAGAACTCAATTGCCCCATTTGACTGCCAAATACTAAATTACTCATAAACATGAAGCCTAATGCAACAAATAAATAAAAGAGAATACTTATTACTAAGGGGTACTGCAGCTGAAATCCCCAACCTATATTTTCACCGCTTGATTTTAATAAGATTAAGAGTAGGGCAATTAACAAGAAACTCAAGATTACCCCTAAGGTATAAAATAAGCCGAATTTATAGGCTTGCGAGGATGAATTTTCTCCATGTTCCATAAATCTCAATATTTTGATACTGAGTATGGGAAATACGCATGGCATGATGTTTAGGATCAACCCGCCGAGGAAAGCAAACACGATTAATAGCAATATTCCTTGTTCGTTTTTTGGTAAATCTGCAGTCAGAGGGAATGATATTTGATAATAGGATTTACCTTCTTTGTTTGATGCCTCTATTACACCTTCAAATTTACTGAAATTAAGATCAGCTTCAGAAGCTTTAATTTCTAAAATGAAACTATTTTGATTCTTTTCATAAATTTGTTCTTCAGCATAACTGGTTAAGCCATATTCTTTTGGAAAGAAATAGACGTCATCGAAATGTTCTCCATCTTTTATATCATTTTGAAGGAAGAAACTATCATCTAATTTTTCAATTCTGTATTCCTGATTAAAGTCACTAGGTACTGTTTCTAAATAATTATTTATTTCTTCTCGATTGGATGAAGGTATGAATAAACCTTCAGTTATTTGAATGGCTACGATACCTTCTTGGGGAATGCATATATCTTTGCATGTAAACCAACCAACTTTTGCTTCAATATTAATAGGAAACTCAATATCTTTTGAAGAAGATATCTTTGTTAACAAAACCACTTCATCGTTGTAACCAAAAGTCATTAAGGGTTCAACGGGAATCCTTTCTGGTCCTGGCCAAAGAATTGATGAAGCTTCTAAACCTTTTGGCAATATCCAATCTATAGTAGCTCCTTCACCGGCATCACCTGGATTTTCCCAATAGGTATGCCAATCTTTTGCAAGTTTAAATTTCATACCCAACATAAAATTGTCTCCAGGTTGAATGGAGTATGTTTCTGAAATTAGTTCGATGCTTGAGTCGCTTTCGTAGTACTTTGCCTCTGAAAATACATTGTGATTCGTAAAGATAACTCCACAAAAAATTAAGCACTTTATGATATTCTTATTAAGTTTGTAATTAATCTCTTTAAGCATGTTTGAAGATTTAAAAAAAAGTTTTAACGAAGACGGTTTTGTAGTCGTAAAAGACTTATTTGATAGCTCTGAAATTAAATTTTACAGAGAAGTAATAAAAGAAGCTATTAAAGAGAGAAAACACTTTGATGAAAGGATTTTAAAAGACCGATCAGAATATGAGCAGTCATTTACTCAATGTCAAAATTTATGGGAAGATTACCCAGATATTAGAAAGCTTACTTTCGATCAAAGGGTCTGCAAAATAGCATCAAAGCTTTTAGATACTGAGGTAATCAGATTATGGCATGATCAAGCTTTAGTGAAGGAATCGGGCGGCAGAGAAACGGACCCTCATCATGATCAGCCTTATTGGCCTATAAAGGAAACCAAAACAATAACAGCCTGGATTCCCTTATGCGATGTCGATGAGACCAATGGTCAATTAGGATTTTATTCAGGCTCTCATAAGATTAAGGACAAAAAATTTATCAATATTTTTTCAGGCAAGGTTGATGAAAATGATTTTTTGGAAACTGCTAACGTAAATCCAGATCAAATAAATTATCAAACTATGAAAGAGGGTGATGTTTCCTTTCACCATGGTTTGACATTTCACAGAGCTAAATCAAATATTTCAAATTATGACAGAATAGTTCATACCGCGATCTTTTTTGCTGATGGATGCACTAGAGGCGATGATAAATTTCATTTTAGTGTCGATAGATCTAAGATAAAGGTAGGAGAAAAAATTGATAGTGACGTAACTCCTATTGCTTTTCCCATTACTACCCTCCCTGAGAGACCAAAAAATGGTATTTCAGATGATTTTATTGGTTATAAAATGTTTGGATTATTACCTAAAGAGTAAACATTGTTTTTAAGTGCTCTCTAACTAGTTTCGTCCAAATCTCATACCCCTTAGCATTTATATGGAGACCATCTTCAATAAAAAGGTCAGGAATCCGTTCTCCCTCAGCCGATAACATAGCATCCCAGATATCAATAAAAGTTACCAAATCATCTCTGGAAGCTATTTCTGCAATCATCTCGTTATAAGCTATCTCTTCTTTTTCTAAATAAACTCTAGCTGGAGACGGTTTTATACCTATTACGAATAAATGAACCCCAGGTAAAGCTTGATGAATCTTGTCTTTTAGGATTTCGAAATCTTGAATAGTTTCCTCAGGTGTTTTCAAAGCAGTTAAGTCATTTGTGCCACAAAAGAAAACAATAGCTTTAGGAGAGTAACGTTGAATTACATCTTCAAAATGATGATTGACATGGGAGATATGGGCACCACCAAAACCTCTGTTTAAAACTTTGAGAGGTTGCATATCATCTTCCAAAGAATTCCAAAATCTTATACTAGAACTACCTGTAAAAAGAACTTCAATTTCTTTAGGAAAATCTAACTTATCTTCTTCTAAGAACTCATTTATTGCATCCTTATAAAAATCTTTTTTACTCCAAGTATTGAGATAGAGTGCAGTCCTTTTTATCTCTGCAGAAGAAATTTCTGTATTATTTAATTCTGCTTGAGTTTTAATTCTCTCTTCCAAAATTTGAATATCATCAGAGCACCCAAAAAAGGTAAGTGCTATTAATATTGATACTAATCTGCTTATTTTCATGCGTTACCAAAATTGGGACTTATCATTCGAATATCATAACCAACTATTTTTGACATTTCATTGATTTGGTCACTCGGATTTATTTTAAATATTAAATTACTATTTTCTTCAAATGCAATCCAAGCATTATCTGCGATTTCAGTATTAAGCTGTCCTGGACCCCATCCTGTATAACCCAGTGTTAGCCTAAAATTTTTTGGACCATTTCCTCTAGCAATATCCTCTATAGCCTCAAAATCTGTACTCATGTAAACATTTTCACTCACTTTAAAGGTTCCTTTCCAGCATTTATCTGAACTATGAAGTATAAATATTGCTCCGGGATTAACGGGCCCACCTAAAAATACATTCCCTTTAGCATTATCAACTTCACTGATCTTTAAGCCTCTTAGTAGCTCCTCTAAATCGAGCTCTAAAGGTCTATTAAAAATTAAGCCAAGTGAACCTTGTTCATTATGATCGCAAATGTATATTAATGAGTCTGTAAAATAAGATGTTCCTTCTTCACTCGGAGAAAAGAAAAGAATTTTTCCTTTTATTTTGTCTTCTTCAGTCCACATTACATATTTTCACTCTGCATATACAAGTTATAAAAATAAAAGGCACTTATAACCAACGCATGTTCAATCTCCCGATTTTTTATCAAAGAAGGTATCTCGTCAATATTTTTACTGATAATCTCAATGTCCTCAGTTCCATCCAAATTCTGATCAGCAGATTTTTCGCAATTAAGAGCAAGGTATGTATAAGTATGGTTGGCCAAAATTGCTGGATTAGATTCTACTCTTCCTATTTCAACAACTTCACTTCCTTCAAAACCTGTTTCTTCTTTCAATTCTCGAATAGCTGCTTGTTTTGGATCTTCCCCATGATCAGCCATTCCTCCAGGTATTTCTAAGGACGTCTTTTCTAAACCAAATCTATATTGATTTACCAAAATTACCTCTCCTGAAGAGGTAATAGGGATAATATTTACCCAAGTGGGTACTTCCATTACCCAAACACTATGTTCTGTGCCAAGTTTTGGAGAAGTGACTAGATCTTCCCTCATTTTAAAGATTTTATTTTCTAATAAATATTTAGAAGAATTTTTTTCCCATTTCTTTATCATGTATCTACCTTAAATTTAAAATTTTCTTAATAATTATCCTAACTCAAATGAATTCAGAACAGTTCTTAAATTGGATTATAAGCAATCCAGAGTATGCTGGCCTTGCGATGTTTATTATAGGTTTTCTTGAATCTTTTTTTATTTCAGGTGCAGTATGGCCTAGTGTGATTCTTTTATTGTTTGCAGTTGGACTCAGTGAATCTGACATTAAGCTCGCCTTCATTTGCATAGGAGCCGGATTAGGTTCTTGGGTCGGGGATAACCTAAGTTTTTACTCTGGTTTACTTTTTGGACCGAGATTGAAGAGACTCAATTTTTTACAAAAAAGACAAGCAGTTTTTAATAGAGGAGAAGATTTTTTTAAAAAATATGGTTGGGTTGGAATTCTAATTGGAAGACTGATACCAGCAATAAGACCTTTTATTCCGTTTATAGCGGGCATTTCATCGATGAAACCTATTGTTTTTTTTATTAGCTCAATACTTGCTTGCTTAATATGGTCAATTGCACTGGCAATTTTGATAATAGGAATAGATAATATAATTAACTTTTTTTAATAGATAATAAAATTATGTCAAAACATCAAGCTTTAGATACTTTCGGAAGATCAGGAAATCCTGTCTTCGGAAACAAATTTGATGGAGATGCTCAATTTAGAGATCTTCCTGTTGCACAAAAAATGACTTTAGATGGTACGGTAAATAAAACTGGAATCCTTTTATCTTTGTGCTTCGCAACTTCAGCTATCAGCTGGAACATTCCTAATCCTGCATTAATGGGCTTTGGGGCTATCGGAGGATTGATACTGGCCCTGATAACAATGTTTCGTCCTACATCGGCTGGCATGACAGCTCCTTTATATGCTGCTTCTCAAGGCCTTTTTCTAGGTGGTATAACGGTCATGTTTGAATCACAATTTCCGGGTATTGCTATTCAAGCCATCGGTCTTACTTTTGGAACACTAGCTTCTCTGCTTGTGTGTTACAAAACTGGCATAATTAAGCCGACTGAGAATTTTAGACTAATGATAGTTAGCGCGACAGCGGGTATAGGACTTCTCTATATTGTTAATATTGGAATGCTCTTGTTTGGTGGAGGAGAAGGTATTGGATTCATTCACTCTAATGGAATTATGGGAATTGGATTTAGTCTATTTGTAGTTGGTATTGCTGCATTAAACTTAGTTCTAGATTTTGATTTTATTGAACAAGGCTCTGAGAATGGCCTTCCTAAACATATGGAATGGTTTGGGGCATTCTCTTTAATGGTTACTTTAGTTTGGCTTTATTTAGAAATACTCAGATTACTTGCGAAACTAAGAAGTAACTAGATGGATTTAAATACCATCTTTTTTGGTGGTCTTGCATTGCTTTCTTTTGCAGTGTTCTTCTACTTAGGTAAGATGAAGGCTTCTAAGTCTCAAACTGAAAGGGAAGATAGAATAGATTGGTCAGGTAAAAAATTTTCGTTCAGAAGTTGTATAACGATAGCCCTTGCATTCTTTCTTATACTTTATTTCCTTAATTTCTTTATTCTTTCCTAACCTACATTGCATCTAAGAAGAGTTTTTCCCACTCATCTTGGGTAGGTAGCCTCGGTGTTGTCGCATTACTAGGGTCAGTCATTGAATGAGCTACAAGCCCAGGAATCATTTCTTCTGTAATTCCCATCTCTTTTAAACCACTGGGTAGACCGATGGCTTTATTAAGGATTTCTATCTCCTCTGCTAGATCATTAGATTTATCCTTTCCCATAGCACGTAATATTTTTGAGTACTTATTGCCAACATGATCTCTATTAAACCTCAAGATTGTGGGTAAGATAACACCATTTAGTGTTCCGTGATGCAGTCTAAGTTCTTGGTCTGCACCAATTGCATGGCTCATGGAATGAACAGCGCCAAGTCCTTTTGAAAAAGCCATTGCTC
>LULK01000818.1_pt1 | contig 18189 bp, 24 predicted proteins | sample 728181 | NCBI WGS metagenome assembly LULK01 (sample SAMN03860291, study PRJNA289734) | marine metagenome | biome: seawater column; feature: ocean; material: water; isolation source: Red Sea water column Station 169 - depth 10m | place: Saudi Arabia: Red Sea | collected 2011-10-15 | depth 10 m | reverse complement strand
GCAGATATGTCATCTTTAATTACGAAGAAAACAGTTGGAGTGTCGGAAGCCTGGTCAGATACTCTTGGCTCGACGCGGGAATCGAAGATCTACCACTAGCCGGCGCCCAAACGAGTGGAACCAATTGTGTCTTTGAGCATGAGATTGGGTACGACGATAACGGTTCACCGATGGATGGTGTGTTTGTAGAGAGTGCTGATATTGATATTAGCTCTGGAGAGCAGTTCACTTTCATCAAGAAATTGATCCCAGACATGGAGTTTATCCAGCCGACTGGCACCACCAATACGCCAGCCATGAACGTAGTTCTGAAACGCAGGAACTTCCCTAACGACACGTTAGTGACAGATAGCACGAGCCAGATCACGCCTACATTTACATTCTCAAACGTGAGAACGAGGTCCAGACAAGTGGTTATTCGCTTTGAATCGGACGATGATAATACAGCCGACAACAGGCTTGGTTACAAGTGGCGAATCGGTACAACTAGGTTAGATATCCAGCCCAGCGGTAGAAGATGAGTAAGCTCCTCGAAACCAGGTTGCCTGATGCGAGAGGAGAAAGCGTCGATTCTCAGACGTTTAATAGCTTGGTTAGGGTGCTAGAACTCAACCTCGGCAAGGTAGATATCACGATTAGCCCCCATTTTAACTCCACTGAAATAAGCCAACTAGCGTTTGCAACAGGCGCGATTATTTTCAATACTACAAACTCCATCCATCAAGCGTTTGATGGCACCCAGTTTCGTGACCTTTACAGTCACCAAACGTATCCTGTTGGGGTATCATTAACCGCAAGTGTGGGAGCAGTGACGGTGACGATTTCATGAACCAGATGTTAGAACAGCGTATCGCAAATTTGATGGGAGGTTCCGACCCCGAGCCCATGATGATGCAAATGGGTGGTGAAGTAGACGCCATGCCTACAGCAGATCAAGCTGTAGAACAACTTCTTATGGCTCGTGAAGAAGCGGAAGACCCTACAGAAAGAATGGTTGCGGAAAAAGCGATTGAAGGCGCTCAAATCGCACAAGAATCAGAGCTTGCGGCGTTAGCGCAACAGATTGCAGCAGCAGGGCGAGGGCCAGATACCACACTTGCTCACCTTACACCTGGCGAAGTCGTTTTACCGCCGGAGATGATGGAAAGCCCATCCTTTGAAACAGCAGTAGAAAACAGATTCAGAGAGCTAGACTTAAATCCAGAGCAGTATGTGGTTGGGATGGGCATCGCCTCTTTAAATCCACAAACAGGTTTGGAGGAGTTTGGATTTTTTAAGAAGCTCGGTAAGAAACTCAAAAAGGTAGTTAAAAAGATAGCTCCAGTCGCCATGTTAATTCCAGGCGTAGGAACGGCGGTCGGAGCCGCTCTTGGCGGGATTGGCAGTCTGGGTGGCGCGGCACTCGGCAAGGTCGGTTTGGGTAAACTGGCAGGGGGAATAGGAGCGTTAGCAAAAACCGGACTCGGAAAGGTTGCCAGTTTGGGGATACCTGGTCTCAGTCCAGTTGCTGGAGGAGCTGTAGCTGGAGCCGGTGATTTAGTAGGGACGTTGACAGGAGCTTTGAAAAATCCTTTTTCGATGACGCTTCCAGCCTCGGGGTCGAAAACTGCTAGCGAAATCTTGATGGAGAGGGCTAGTGCAGACCCAGCTCTCTCGGAACAAATAACAAAACTCTCAGAAGCTGGTTTGACCCCAGATCAAATATTACGAGCAGTCGGAGGAGACTCGCAAAAGAGCAATGTCCTTTCGAGCCTTATTAGCGGAGGAGGAGCAGACGATAAAGGCAACTTTGGTTTAGTCGGCGATATTTTGGGCGGTGGAATCGGTGGTGGTCAAGGCGGTGGCATGAGCCCATTAGTTACCGGCGGTATAGCTGCTTTACTAGGAAAGCTTGCATTTGATGAAGCCAAGAACAGAAGAGGCGTACCTCGAACTCCGCTTACAACTATGGACGCGATGGGGCGTTTCAACATTGAGCAAGAGATAGCTCGACGCATGGGCAAAGGTGATGTCGATCCTAGAGAGTTTGGCTTAATGGCGCGAGGCACTATTCCAACCTTGAGCGGTGGTAGGAAAGCGCCAGAGCAGAAATACATGGGTGGTCCTGTGATGGCATACGCAGAAGGCGGCGGTGTCGAGATGGAAGAATTCAAAGCGATGGATGGAAAGATAAACGGACCTGGTACAGAGACCAGTGACGATATTCCAGCCATGTTAAGTGACGGTGAGTTTGTCATGAAAGCCCAAGCCGTCCGAGGAGCAGGAGCATTTGATCTGAGTAAGGGTGACGGAGGTATCATAACGCTGAAGCCAAACGGGAAGGAGAGCAGGGAGCGTGGTACTCAGATCATGTACCAAATGATGGATATGTTTTCTAACCAGGCGAGGGCTAGCTAATGGCTGAATCTGCGTTAACTGAAGAAGAACCATTCGTTGCTAATATTACGCAAACCGAAACTCGGTTAGATCCGCTTACCCAACAATTACTGTTCGGTCTAGATGGCGAGGGAGGCTTCATCCCAGGAGCATTTCGCGCAGCAGAAAGAGTATTTTTTGACGATCAAGGCAGACCGATCGTCATACCTCAAGAGATTGCGGGTCTTACGCCAGACCAACTCCGAGCTTTTCAATTACAACGACAAGCGGTCGGTGTACAACAACCATTTATAGAAGAGGCGTTACGCCTCGGTAGGGAAGGACTAGGATCATTGCGCGGAGGCTTTGCGGGACAGGCCGAAGCAGATAGAAGGGCGCTTGAAGAACTCAGAGAAGCATCTCGATTCGCCCTAGATCAAAGAGATCGCGCTCTCTTAGATCAATTGCGCGGTGGAGCAAGAGCAGAAGAGAGAGCATTAGCCGCTGAGCGTGGATTGAGATCTGATCTCACAGATGCGCTAGGCATTGGTACGTTGGCTACTCAACAGCTCAGTGGAGCCTTGGGCGAGTCTGAAAGACTGCTCAGACAAACGACCCCAAGAACCGACATCGTTGCGGAAACCGAAAGGTTTATGGATCCTTTTGAGCAAAGGGTTATCGATCAAACTTTAGAGGATGCATTCAAAGGTCTGGCACAGAGAGATATCGCTCAGAGAGCCAGAGACATCGCAACCGGTGGTGAGTCTGCTTTCGGATCCAGAGCGAGACTCAGCGCAGAAGAAAGAGCAGAGGCTCTCGGTCGCGGTCTTGCAAAAGAGATTGGCGGTTTGAGATCAGCAGGATTCCAACGAGCCCAACAAACGGCCATCAGTGAAGATGAAAGGCAAAAACAAGCAGCACGAGCTGCCGCATCTGGATTGGCTGGTCTCAGTGGGCAGAGATTTGGTGCGACTACAGGACTAGCTGGTCAGGTAGGACAGCAAGCGCAACAAAGATTCTCAGCCGGCCAAAGCGTTGGTCAGCAACTCAATCAGCTCGGGCAGCAAGCGGCACAAGCTAGATTGCAAGCTGGTCAGACAGGTCTTGGTGTAGCCGGCCAGCTCGGTGGATTGCAGAGAGGTATCGGCGCCACGATGGCGGGACAAGGTCAAGCATTGCAATCAGCTCAACAGGGTCTGGGTGGTTTCATAACCGGACTGGGTCAACAACAACAAGCTGCAACAGCCGCTGACGTTGGTGCGTTATCAGGCATCGGTGCTCAGCAACAACAGCAGAGACAGCGGGAACTAGACGCACAAAGAGCTGCGTTACTGCAAGCGCAACAAGCTCCGCTAGCTCAGTTCCAAGCCTTGCAACCATTTGTGGCGATGGCGCCAGCCGGTCGGTTCCAGCAGCAGACTCAGTTCACTCCACCGCCGAGTGCATTACAAGCTGGACTAGGAACAGGTCTATCTGCATTTGGCGCCTTGGGCAATTTCTACGGGCAACAACAATAGTAATGGCTATCAGCAGGGCTCAGATGGAAGAGCAGATTAAGGGTTTTGAGAATGGAGGCGCTCTGGATATTTTTGATCCAAGCGCCGTGCCTGGTTTGCAACAGGCGCTTACCTTAGATACTGATCAACTGAGAACTGATGTCGGTTTGCCGACTAGGGCCGAGGATGAATTACTAGAAGCTTTGAAAGCTGTAGAAAGTCTCGGCACTACGACAGAGGCTGAGACAGAAGCACAAGATTTCGATTTTGATAAAAGTTTTTTGGATTATCAGGAGCGGATGAAAAAAGTTTTAGGTCGGCCAGAACGGTTGAGCTTTTACGATTTGGTAGCTGATTTAGGCGCGGCTATGTTAACCACTGATCCAACGGTCGGACCTTTTTCTGCCGCTGGCCGTGGTTTTGCAACATTTAATGAGCGTTTGAAAAAAAAGAAAGCGGATCAGACGGCGCTTGATCAGCAAGCTGGACTGAAAGCATTTGAGCTGGCTAGAGCTGATGAGCAAGCGGCGACCAAATATCTGAACACCAAAGAACTCGAAAGGATCAAGGCTGGTCTACGGGCACCCAAGCTAGCTAAGTTTCAATACAATGTAGTTGATGAGCAAGGGAACATAACAGGCACTGAAACTATCGATGTTGATTTGAATAACCCAGAGGAGGTTTCTTTGGCTCGTGGCCTTCCAGGATCAACGCAAATCGAAACGCCTCAAAACGCGGTCACAATAAATCACGGCAACGATAAGATGTCTGAGCTGAGAGCTAAAAGCTTGGTTAAGCGTCAGGACGATTCGTATCAGGGTTTTAAAGATGCCCAAAAAATGTTATTCGATTTGCGGCAACTTCAAGCCGCTGCAAAATCAATCGATTATAAGGTTGGTATAGCAGAAGAGTTGACTCTACCGTTCAGAAAAGCAGCAGTCAGCTTTGGTTTCCTTCAAGATGAAGACATCCCAGCACAAGAGTTCATTCAGACTGTGAACACCAGGCTAGCTCTCAAGCTGGTAGCCTTAACGAAGGGTCCGATTTCTGATCGGGAGATGGGTACTTTTCAAGCCTCCATGCCAGGTTTGGGGGCAACAGAAGGTGGTCTGAAGAAACAAATTCAATATATGATTTCTCTGGCTAAATACGACCAAAAGTTTTTCGAGGATCAAGAAAGAGACACAGAGCTTCAGAAAATACTGCAAAACGACAAACTCAGCCCAGGTCAAAAAACTAACGCCCTGAACTTGTGGGAAATAGATTGGAAGAGGAAAAACCCCACGATACTTCTATTCGATTTGGATACAGACGAACCTACGGGAGAGGAATTTACTATCGGCGGTTTGTATAGCCAGTACGGAGGCTCAGAAACTCCCCAACAAAGGCAAATCAGACAAGCAGCATCAGCAGGGTTAGAACCTGGTGTTTCAGTCGAAGGTGTAGAGGTTGTAAATGCCCCAGGTAGTTAGCGAAGAATACGATGGAGTGATTTATAAGGGAACCCGCCAGGAGGTGGATTCTATTATCCAGGGGATAAAAAATCGGGGCTATGCTCGTTTCCCCGACATTGATGAGCTTGTCTTCTTGCCAGATTATCATGAAGCAAGAAAACAGGACAAAGATGAAGGGAAAAGCGACGATCGAATCAACCAGGAGCAGACACAAAAACGACTCGATGTTATAGACGGTCCTGGTTTCTACAGAGGTTTTGTCTCCGGTCTCACCAATGATGACGCACTAGGCGTTCAATATCTTTTTGAAAGACGCTTTCCAGAGCTGGCAAGCACTGGTGGAGTGGCTGAGGATTATTACTTCTATCGTAAGGATGACGAGGGCAATACGGTTCTCTCTTACTTAGACCCCTTGACTCAAACGGTAAAGGACGAGTTCGCCGATGTTGACCTCGGCTTGGGGGATGTCAGAGCAGACAATTTTTTTGGTTGGGTTGGTCCCGCTTTTACTTTCGCTACGGAGTCGATTGGGTCCGTTGCCGGTATGACCAAAGGAGCCATACTCGGTTCACCAGCAGGAGTCGGGGGTCAGGTCGGATTGGCGTCTGTCCTCGGAGGTATAGGAGGAGCGGGTGGTCGGGCTTTTGGAGATGGGGTCAGAGCTGGAGCCAGCCTTTTGCTGGATGGCCCACCTTTAGATCGCGATAAATTCGTCGAAGACGCGACAATGGCTGGCGTCATAGGTTTGTTCCCGATCGGAGCCGGTTTCACTAGTCCCATAAAAAATGTTCTCAAAACAGTTAACGCCAAGTTTACTGGTGAAGACGGGAAGACGGCTCTCAAAACTCTGCTCACTGAAGGTGGAGAGGATGTCGATAAAATCGTGCAGCTTGCGAAAGACAAATACGACATCAGACTCACAAGGGCTGAAGCACAAGGAATAAAAACCAACGCCGGCCAAATACAACGATATCTGAGTCAACAACCGACCTCCGAAAGATTGTTTGAGTTCTATGAAGATCGTGCTTCTCGCATGGAGGATGCGCTAGACAATTTTTTTGATGAGTTAGCCAGGGGTAAGTACTTCGACAAAATAGGTGTAGGTGGAAGGCGGCGTGGGGAGTTTGAGAAGCTGGACGAGCTGGGAGAGGGTTCTGCCTACGAAGACTTACTAGATGCTTACGATTCGGCTCTCAAAAAAATGTTGGAACAAAGAAAGATAAATTCCAACAAATTGTATAAAGAAGCTTTCGATGCCGCTGAAGAGGGCGAAATAACATTCGATTTGTCCGATTTGAAATCGAGAATCCAAGCAAGTATAGACGATCCACAAATAGGAAAACTGCGTAGCCAAGTCTTTCGGCAAATAAACGATATACTGAGCATACCCAAGAGCGCCAAAGTTGATTTTACTGGCACTGGCTACAAAGACAATCTTAGAAGCTTGGATGAGGCCGTGAAAGATCTCGGCGTTTTATATGAGTCTTATGCTCCAGGAGGCAGGAGTGGTAATAGAAGATTGGCCTCGATAGTAGCGGATGTAAAAGGTGAGCTAGTAGAGACCCTAAAATCAGGTAGCAAACAATACGCTAAGGCCAGAGAAACTTGGTCTCAAGATATTGGTCATCTACAACTTTTTGAACGAGGCTTTCTCAAACAAATCGCTAGTGCGGTGAGAGCCGTTGATTCTAAAGCTGGAGCTAAAGCGATTGAAAATATGTTTACCGGTAAAGCTTCTGCCGGCGAGATCAACAGATTAAAAGAGCTTCTCATTGCAGAAGACCCTCGTGTCTGGCAGAACCTAAAAGCGAATTGGTTGAGGACGAAACTCTCTGATGCGATAAAAGATACGGTTACGCCTTTCGGAACGCCGAACAAATTCCTTCAGAATATCGGTATAAAAAATCCAAAGAGAGCTTTTGGTCGAGGGGCAGAAAAACAAAGAAGCGAGAAAATCAACGCTTTACGAGCGATTCTAGAACCAAAAGAATTACAAAACTTTTCCGAGTTGACGGAGATTGCCCAGGCTATAAGTTACATAGCGAAACAATCAACTTCGGCTACTCAACCATTGCAAGCTTTGGAAAGATTTATTGCCAGGGAAGCGGCGCCAGGTGGTGTGGTGACTTCTGCAATTCGTTCAGCGATTGAGCTACCACAACGGTTGGTGATTCGAGGGTTTGATGATCTAGCAGCTCGACAAGCTTCTAAGCAAAAAGAGGCATACGAAGATGTCTTGATCACGGCACTGATAGACGGTAAAGCAGCGTCTCAACTAGCTGAGTCGTTGAGAGCGATCAATCCGTATATGCAGTTTATTACAAACGCAGTGGCTAGAGGTGTAGAGGACTTTTCTGATATTGGTCCAAGTGATTTGAAGCCGGCCCGTACAGATGATGAGGGTAGACCGATCCGCAAGGACCAAGCGCCAGCAAATGTGGAGTTGCGAAGGCGGTTAGAAGAATTACGAGCCCTAGAAGACCAGAAAACACCAGAACCAGACATCGGAATGTTTACACCGCTACCAGGGACTACAGGTGGCCCTCAGAGCGATTTTATCGATTCACCTACCCTGTTGCCCTCTGATCAGGACAGAGAGCTTGCAAGGCGGTTACAGGGAGGTATAGGAGGTCTAGGCGCTATCGCCTAGTTCTTCATCAAGATCAGTGGGTCTACCGACTATGACGGCCTTATCTACATCAAAATCGAAGTCGATCCCCATCAAAGGGCCGTCTTCTGTTTCTAGGATAAGGTTTCTTGATATGAGTCGGAGGAGTGCTGCCTGGTGATGGAGTGTTGTGCGCGAGAAAAGATCTATAATCTCGTCAGCGCCCATCGGAGGCTCATAGGTTGCAGCAAGGGTTTTTCGCCTCTTAGGCCAGGACAGCACTAGACCCCCCGATACTGTGCAGGGTTGTCAACTTCCCCGAACTCACGATCGTAAGCTTCATCCACAATGACCTCTAACTCGGCCTTAAAACTTCTACGATTACGAGTGCGGATCGCATCAATCTTTTCATACGTTTCTTTGGAAACGCTCAAGCTCTTGCGATCTATTTTGGGATCTTCAACCTCAGTCATTTTGATTCCGTATAAACTTTTGGTAGATTGTGGCAAACATTATACAAGGTTGCAACCATGTATGAATTGAAGAACTATCTGCTTAGTATGCAGAGCCACTGGATGATAAACCAGCCCCTGTATGACGCGGTGCAGAAGTCTATGCCGATGATTGCGCGATACACAGGTAAGCATGGTATGGAACGGCTAGAAGACACGCCAGTATCTAAGATGGCTAAACAAGTCTTCCCTGGTATCTACCGGATCCCGCTGTTCAGGCGCCAGTTCTGCAAGCTTATGGTCGAAGAGATCGGACACATGGTCAAAGAGATTCCATTTGAACCAAATGATTCTGAGGACGAGCTACGCCAGATACCGGAGATTGTGCTGCGCGAACATATACCCGCGCTCTATCGCAATATGTGGTTTGTGGTTAACACGGTTCTGAACCCGATCATCATCTCTCTGTTTCAGAGAGAGTGCCGAGAGATAGCCAGCGTACAGATAGCAAACTACAACCTAGCAGAAAAGAAGCAGGGCGCTTGGCACCACGACGAGAGCGCCGATATCAGTGTAGTGGTTCCTCTCAACACAGGAGCATATAAAGGTGGCGGTACAGAGTTCCACCGGCACGGTGTATTGCGATACCTTCTCGTGTTTTGGTTGTTCAATAAAAAAAGGACGATCGATTTGTATGAAAATATGATTACAGATTATTGAATAAAAGTGTGGACAACGACACGGCAATCTGTACAATAAGCCCTGTAAGCAAGAGAGCTTACATAAAGCCAACAAAGTAAGAGGTGATAAAATGACTAGATATTATGCGATTGATCATGGTTGTTCTTATTCGGAACACACAGCGGAGTATGGTTTCGGCGACTACCACGAAACTCTTTTATACTTTCTCGGCGCTGTAGAGGCATCATCCCGTAGAGAAGCTATTTCTAAAATTAAGAAGATTCACAAGCAGTTTTCTGATTTGAAGATTAGTTTCTCTGGTATTAACGGAGCCTGGTTAGTCGAGGAAGATGAACTTGGCTCGTTTCGGAGTGTGATTACGGAAGAGGCTGACAACAGATTACCGCCGAAAGCACAAGCTCAGCATAAACTAGGCCAAGAGATTTTGCGACAATTAGACTTCGGTTCCAACTGACGAGAGCTGGATGGCATCCAGCCGAAACGCCGCGAGGCGTCTTGGAAAGCCAACAAACTAAGGGAAAACAATATGAAAATCGAACTAGAGTTCACTAAGCCAGAAATAGATTTACTTGCGAACACGCTCATCACAGACTTCGCTTCTGAACAGCCGTATCGTTTTGAGGTGCCCACTGTTCAAGATGGCAACTTAAGGGAAGATAACCTTCACGATGAAACGATCCAAAAGTTTGTGAGTGAACACGACGGAGAGGCAACGCTGTCTTTTGTAGGTGACCAATTCTTGGTTGCGAAGATTTACGCTGACTGGTGGACTCAGAAGTTGGGCAAGAAATGCCACATTTTATGGGATACACATAGTAGCGAGTGGGCTGTCTGGGTTCCCGAGTCTTATAAGGAGCTGGCTGCTTGAGAGCCCATCTCACCTTTCATGGCCAGGAGGAGCCGATCGAGATCGAAGCCGGCTCCTACTCTGGTCTGTTCAAACAGTTTGTTAAAACCCTCAAAGCCAATAATTTTGATGAGGATCAACTGGTTCACGCGAGAGTGGACCTAGTGTCGATCAATGACAAAAATAAATAATCCGCACAAAACTCTTTATCTGATACGAGGCTTGCCTGGATCAGGTAAGAGCACGTTGGCAAAAAGGCTAGCTTCACGAGTGTTGATTGAGGCAGACACTTGGTTTTACGATCATGACGGTAATTACAAGTTTGATCCCAAAGAGCTGCCCCAAGCTCATCACTATTGCGAAACCGTTACGTTACACGCGATGGTGCATAGTGAGCCACAAATAGCGGTCGCTAACACATTTTCCCAAAAGTGGGAGATGGAGCCTTATCTACGACTCGCCGAAAAATACAACTACACCGTGAATATTATTGAGTGCCAAAACGATTATGGCTCTGTGCATGGAGTCCCGAGAGAAGCTATTCAAGCGATGAAAGATCGATGGGAATCGATTGAGTGAAACAATCGCTCGAAGATCAGGTGCTCGATCTACTTCAGCTCGATGCTGAGGATCGTAAAGAGCTGGCTATCCTACTCATACTCTCCCTGCTTGATGACCTAAGCACTGCCCAAGTTCTTGAAATAGCTGAGATTCTCGGCAGAAAATAATTTCATCTATTTGTATAAAGTTGTAGACAACGACACGGTAATCTGTATAATAGGCACCAACAAGAACGGAGAAGATGATGAGTAACGACATAATCGAAATCAACCACTTCTACTACGGTGAGACCACCGTGAAGGTGGTGCGTGAAACCGCCAAAGCGATTCTGCTTGCCGGCAATGCCAGTCAGGCATGGTTCCCCAAATCAGCTATCGATGGCGATAACACCGTTGCCGATTGGTTCTCGTTGAGCTTAGAACATTTTTTCTTGTTCGATGTGCCATATAAAGAAGTGTCGTAATTCCAACTGACGAGCTGGGCGGGTGGCCCCCGCCCCGAAACCGGAAGGTCTTGGAAAGCCAACAAAGTAAGGAGTAAACCAATGGCATACGTTTCAAAAGAGGACAAGCAAATCATCCAGACGCGGGTGAAAGACCTGTTCAAAAAGCGAGGATTCAAGGGCCGAGTGGGTGGCCAGGGATCACCTACTCTCAAGATCACCATCACTGAGGGACCGCTTCGATTGCCGACTGGTCCTGGCTACGAGCCCAAGGACAAGTACGGCGAGGAGAGATTCCAGGTTAACCCGTACAGGTTCAACGACTCTGACGCCCTGAGCCAAGAGTGGAAAGACTTCCTGAACGAGCTAGACGTTGCGATCAAAAAAGATATCTGGTTTGACAAATCAGATTCGATGATTGATTACTTCCACACTGCTTTCTATATCTCGATCACGATCGGGACCAGGGACAAAAGCTACAAGGAGGTGGCGTGATGGACAATGCAGATACATATTCAAAAGCCATCGATCGCAAAGACTGTGTTGTCAGGGCGCTAGCTAACGTAAGCGGTATTTCTTATGACGATGCGTTTGATGCTTGCAAGGCGGCTGGTAGGAAAGATGGGCGCGGCATGAATAGTAAAGTTTGGTTGCCGTTGTTTCAGCAACATGTACAGCTAGAACACAGTCGGTATCTAAGCAGCTTTGGCTCGATCAAGTCTTTGTCACAAAAGCTCACTGAGCTGGGCGGCACTTACCTTGTACAGGTTCGAGGACACATAGCGGTGTTCAGAGACGGGAGCTGGCTCGATTGGATAGATTGTGACCGGCTTCACCGAGTGAAAAAGGTTTGGAAGGTTCCTTACACGGAGGTGGCCTAATGAAAAAAGGAGACTACCTGGTCTACGAGTGGGCGATCTACACGGATTGCACAGAGATCCAAGAGGATGATGGATCGACCTCGATTGACTATGACGGTGATGTTAATTTCCACGATGCCTATGCGAGTGTAGCGGGACGAGGTGATCCAGACAAAATCAATGTAATAGAGCTTCAGAGATCTCACCGCTCGGGTGAGGATGGAGACCTGATCGAAAGATACTACGCAGTGGTAAAGGACGGCGAGTTACCAAAGTTCTTTGACGGTACGCAGATACACATACCGAAAAGGTTTCACAAAGAAGTAAAAAAATACCACGAGGAGCTAGACGCCTACACGGCGGCTGTATCCAAGAGGATATCTAAAATGAAAGGAGCCAGGTAATGGACAACTATTTAGCAGTCGGGATCGCAGAAGGGTTCGAGGAGGCAGAGAGTGAGGACCAGGTCATAGAGGCTTGGCAGCACTTGGTCGATACGGGACTGGCCTGGACCCTGCAAGGTTCTTTCGGCAGAACGGCGCAAGCCTTGATTGACCAGGGCATAATAAATTCTGCCGGCTCGTAGAATCGTTCCTCAAAAGGATCAAAAGGGGCTCTGGCCCCTTTTTTTTCGCTCAGTCATTCGATGCACATATTCCATGTATGGCTCCCCGTACTTATCCTCCCACCATTGTTGCCAGCTCTTTTTACTAATTGGCGTCCTACGCTCCCGCTTGTGATAAACGTCCCTGGCTGAATAGTATTTGATCTCAGCAGCCCAACGAGCCTCACGATCGTTATCGTAGGTCACTGAGCTTGAACTCGACTTCACTGTCCAACCCAAACGGTCTAAAGTCATCCTCTTGTTGGCAACGCAGGAGCTGAGCCATCGCTTGCTCGTTGCGACTGTCTCCGTAAGCGATCGACTCATCGTCCAGGGTATACACTGCGTATGGATACGGGTGCGCTTTCTCCTGGGCCAGGAAGTAAAACTTTTCTGTTGGCAAGCCAGCAGCTCGACAAGCTTGAATATAGTACGAGGCTTGCTGGTAATACCGGAAGTTATTGATTGCCGCCAGGAAGCCACGAGGCGATGCGTCACGGCATGTTTTGAGATCCCAGATATCCGTGCCAGTGTGCCAGTCCAGTTTGGCTTTGCACGGCTGACCGCACCAATAAAAACAGATAGTCAGCTCTACGCTATGCTCTGGCTTGGGTACAAACTCCTCGACCACTGCTCGGCGTTCCATACAGGTATCGTAAAGATCCTGCTTACATGGCGTCTTATCCCCGAGCCCCTCAAGCCAATCGGCGTACTCTTCTTTGCCGGCCTTGGTCCTACGATCGACTATTGGCTCGATCGCAAACTCATCCAGGAACTTCTCGTGCTCCAGGAACACAGTGTGTTGGACTCGGCCCTCCATCAATGCCGGCGACTCCTTGTGTTCCTGGTGCTTCCAGGTGAAAGGACACCTAACTATATCTGTTAGGTCGTGAGATCGAATCGCGGGTATTGAGTCATAGGTCGGATAGTCCAGGTTTTCATAGACCCCTTCTTTAAAATCCAAAGTAACTGCCCCCCACAAAACCAATGACGAGCCCCAGGACCAGGGCAGACAGAACAGCCCAGCCTGTATAGATCGGTAACCAAATATATCTATTCATGAATGCGAGGATCCTTTCCACGAGCGAAGGAGGCATACCAATCCATTTTAGCCAAGTCCTGATCTTCTGCGTTGCCATCCTTCTTCCCTGCTCTCCAAAGATATTTGAAACTCGCTATCTTGCAGTAAGTATTGACTGCATCCCTACCAAAAGCCGCAACCATCGCGTCGATGCACTCTATCCCATTTTCAGATTTGTAATGGGATGGAGAGTTGACGGGATCGGACTTCTTAGGTCTTCCGCGCTTTGCCATGTTATCTCCTCAAAAAAAATGCGGCCATTATCAGGCCCAGGACCGCGCTGAGGTGCCAACTAAGCGTAAGGGTTGCCTACCTGAATTAAGCCGAGTGTACCTAAAAAGGTATGTCATCCTCAAAGTCATCGTCATCATCATCATCCGATGAATCAGAGCCAGGGGCTGGTGGTGTTGGGCCGTCTACCTTTTTGGCTGCTTGCATCTCGAAGCATGGTTGCACCTTTCCATCATCGGAACCGGTAATCAGTTCTCGCTGGAAGGGCGCCAACAGCTCTAGCAAATCACACATCTTTTTGGACTGAGCGTCCGACTGACCCGTAAACTCACGGATGTAATCTGCGAGTACAAACACTTCTTGTTCGTTTATGGTTGGCACTTTCTTGGGACCACCTTTGCTGGTTAAAACCGCATCGACCTTGTGACGATCGCCCGAGGTTCTACCCACATCCAAGATGCAGCTCACGCCGAGGATCTTCTCGATATCAAACTGCACAATCTCTTCCGTAGTAAACGGCTTACCGCGCCACTTCTCCAAATCTTTTTTCAGCCTGGAGTTGTCTCCTAACGAGCGAGTATAGGTGTGGCTAATCGTGATCGGCTTATCATCGTCATCACGCTCACCTTGCACTTCCCAGAAGATAGCTATCTTCTCTTGCTTCTTTGGCTCATCATTTTGGAACTGGTGCATGTTTGTGCCTAGCTCCGCAATCATATAGGCTACTGCTTTACTTGTCCTGTTTATAAAAAGTGCTGTAATCTTACACACTGTTCTACAATTTTGTAAATATCAAATGCCAACATATGCAAAGGGTGACCCACCAAAAAATCAAAGTAGACCGATGCAAGCTCAGATCGAAGCTGAGTTTCAAGACTTCTTACTGACACAAAACATCGAGTTTACGGGCGCCGGCTTTTTAGCCGATAACCAATACCACCACGCCAGGTTCATAGGCGACAAGTCTAGAAAACAGAACGCCTGGTATGTGTTCTTCTGGAACGATGGTCGCGCTTACGGAATGTGTGGCGACTATCGAGTAGACCAGAGTAAACCAACGGCGACCTGGAAAGCCGGCAAGGGTGAGACCAAGTTTACGAAAGCAGACAGAGAAAGGATCAAACATCTAAATGAGCTTGCTGCTCAGAGACAGGAGCTGGTCTACGAAGAGACTGCGAAGAAAGCCAAAGAACTATGGGAGAGTTTCGCACCCTGCGACTCGCACCCCTACCTAACCGCAAAGGGTGTAGGCAGCTACGGTCTACGGGTCACACAATCTGAACGCTTAGCTATCCCAGTGCTGGGCAGTAAGAATCAAATCGTCGGCCTTCAATACATATCAAGCAGCCAGGATGAGGACGGGCGATGGGTCAAAAAGTTTTTGACTGGCACCAGGAAGAAGGGCTCGTTCTTTGCGATCGGAGTCGAAGACATTAGGACGGCGCCAATCATCAACTACGCCGAAGGCTACGCAACGGCCGCAAGTTATTACGAGCAGCACAAAGAGCCCACCTTCATTACATGGGACGCCGGCAACATTAAAGAAGTGGTCAAGGTCATAGGTGGCTACTTCCCACAAGCACAACATGTAATCGTAGCTGACAACGACGAGAGTGGCGTAGGTCAGGAGAAAGCCGAAGCCGCCCATCAAGAATTACAGCTCATGGGCGTAGAAGCCAAAGTCATTATGCCGGTGAAGACTGGTGACTATAATGACGGGGTCAAAGAGGGTGTGCTTGTGACGCCGACTAAAGAGATCACGGTACCGACGGCTTTTGATTTTAACCGCACAGACAACGGCCGCTACCTGAACACTAAAGATAATGTGAAGGGCGTTCTTATCGTTAACGACATCAGTGTGGTTTACAACGTGATCAAAAAGCGGATGGAGATAAGCGTACCCAATACAGAGTTCATCGCTGACCTCAAGGAAGAGGCAGCACTGATCGAGATCGAGGACCGATGCATACAGATCGGCGTCCCTCATCAAAAGGTCAGAGACTACCTCAAGCTCCTGGCAAAGGAATACAACCCAGTCAAAGAGTGGATCGGTAGCAGGGCATGGGATGGCAAGCCTAGGCTACAAGCTTTCCTGGATAGCGTAACCAGCAGTAACACACAACTAAAAGAGCTGCTCATGACTAAGTGGTTAATATCTTGTGTAGCGGCCGCATGCGAACCTGAAGGCGTAGCGTTAGAAGGCATCCTGGTCATACAGGGAGCCCAGGGACTGGGTAAAACACTCTGGTTCAAGCGATTAGCCAACTATGAAGATGGATGGCTGTTAGAGGGCGCGACATTGAACCCCAGCGACAAGGACTCAGTCAAACAAGCAGTGAGCCATTGGATTGTTGAGCTTGGAGAGATAGAGAGCACATTTAAGAAGTCAGACATAGATCAGCTCAAGGCATTTGTTACAAAGCGTACAGACGAGCTTAGGTTGCCTTACGATCGAGCTTTTACAACTTACCAGCGGCGCACGGCTTTTTACGCGAGTGTGAACGCTAGGGAGTTCCTCACGGATACCAGCGGGAACAGAAGATTCTGGGTCATACCGGTCACTGCTATAAACGCAGATCACGGGATAGATATGCAACAACTATGGGCTGAGGTAGCAGAGCGATATTATCAGCCAGGACAAAAGAACTGGTTCCTAACGAGCGAGGAGAGAGCATTGCTCCAAGATAGCAACGAGTTCTATCGCACTCAGAGCAGCACAGAAGATTTGATATTGGAGTGCGTAAACTTCGAGAGCAGACAGACTAAGCCAACACAAATGACGAGCTTCCTCAAAGATCTCGGGATCGTCGCACCCCGTATGGCAGACTTTAAGGAAGCGGCTCGGATACTCTCAGATAACGGTATTGAGCCACGCCGATCGAATGGTAAAAAGATCTACGACCTCGATTATACGCCGCCTGAGAACAGTGTACCTCAACCTGGTCCTGGCTCGTATTATGCGGACTAAGTTATGAAAAGTTACGCACTTCTACGCACTTGTGCTAATCCTTACTCACAGGGTGGAGTGTTAGGTAAACTATGCACTGTGCAGGGTATAGTCTAAGTATATGATCTATGTAGATATTCTTAGAGGTCAGGGTAGGGTACTTTACTTATTAACTATTTATTTTTATAGGAATAGGTAGTAATAGTAGTAATAGTATTATGTATATATAGGAGTATAGAAACGCTATGCACCCTCACACTGTACACTGTGACGATCACGAGTATTTTTTATTAGACCCTGGCTTGAGTCGCGAAGACAACTTCGTACAATGGCAGGAAGCGAACAGGATCGAGCGCGAGGCGTGGGGAGATCTCCCGTACACAGAAGCCGAAGCGCGAGGAGCTTTCAACCTAGCAGTGAGCAACGGATGGCTGAAGTACAAAAATCAAGAGGCAGACCAAAGAAAGATCGACCGAAACTAGCGCCGGCTCCCCAGGTCTTCGAGAAGGATGAGGAGTTCGGGCTCACGGAGATGCAAGCCGCTTTCGTTTGGCATTATACTGAAGGGGCTGTAGGTCAAACCGAAGCTGCTCGTCGCGCTGGCTTTTCCTTCCCAAGCCACGCTTCGAGTAAAATGTTGAACGGCCGTGATCATCCTAATGTGGTTCGAGCGATACGAAGTAAGCAAGATGAGCTGAAAGAGCGATTTGCAATAAGGGCTGAGAAGACTGCGAAGATGTTGTTCGAGATAGCCGAGCAAGCATTCGAGGCGGGACATTACAATGCCAGCGTCAGCGCGGTCAAAGAACTCAATCAAATGGCCGGCATTACGGTTCATCGATCCCAGAACCTGAACATAAACGCCAACATAAATAACATGTCGAAGGATGACATCAAGAAGCGACTGGGGGCTTTGCTGGGGGCTTCTGAGCAATTGTCGGACAAAGATCGCTAGGTTGATACGACCAGGCGAAACAGGGGCTTACAACAAAGAAAAGAGCCCCTCTCTTTCCCCTGGCCCCAAAAATCCAGAAAAAATCGGTTTTTTTTGGGAAATGCCCAAAAATCGGGCGTTTTGGGCGGTAAAATGCGTAAAAACCTACGCAAAAGTGCACAAAAGTCGTAACATTACTGCTCAGATGCGTTACGATCGGCCTGTAATCGCGTCTAACGGGCGTAAATTAGCCAGGTATGTGACTCCTTGGGGCCAGAAAACGCAGCTCAGATCGCCTTAAAATCGGACCCCCGCACCCCCCTATATACAGCGCGACTGTTGCGCTATAGCTATAGCTGAGTTTGGTACATTCAGTACTAAATTTATTGTGGCGGGGTAGTAGGTACCCTAGCCCCCCGTTTTTCAGCTCTGAGGAGATCGAAGCATCGGAGGGATAGGGCCAACATGGAGAAGTTGGACCCCAAAGGTAACCATATCTGGATTTGATTTCTATCAGAATCTGCTCATAATCGCCGGCATGACTGATTCAAGACAAAAAGGAGCGCAGTTTGAGCGCCAGATCGTGCGAAGGCTCAATGAGTTCTTTCACGATAA
>LULK01000230.1_pt1 | contig 18226 bp, 15 predicted proteins | sample 728181 | NCBI WGS metagenome assembly LULK01 (sample SAMN03860291, study PRJNA289734) | marine metagenome | biome: seawater column; feature: ocean; material: water; isolation source: Red Sea water column Station 169 - depth 10m | place: Saudi Arabia: Red Sea | collected 2011-10-15 | depth 10 m | reverse complement strand
ACTGGAATAGAAATGCAAGAAACAAAATATGGATCCGCTTGCAAAGCAGTCCCAGGTTATGATGTAAAAATAATTAAACCCGATCAAACAATAGCAAAACCAAATGAAATGGGAGATATTGTTGTTAAACTTCCATTACCGCCAGGTACGTTCCCAACTTTGTGGAATGCAGATGAGAGATATAAAGAAAATTATATGTCAAATTATAATGGATATTATCAAACTTACGATGCAGGGCATATTGATGACGATGGATATATTTGGATTATGTCTAGAACAGATGACATAATAAATGTTGCAGGTCATAGACTTTCAACTGGTGCAATTGAAGAAGTTTTATCAGAACATCAATCTGTTGCTGAATGTGCAGTAATAGGAATAAAAGATCAACTGAAAGGACAATTACCAATTGGTTTAATTGCTCTAAAAGCAGGAGTTTCAAAGGATAATGAGACTATTTCAAAAGAGTGTGTGCAAATGGTTAGAGATAAAGTTGGACCTGTTGCAGCTTTTAAAATAGCAATAGTTGTTAAAAGATTACCAAAAACCAGATCTGGAAAAGTATTAAGAGGAACAATTAGAAAAATTGCTGATAAAGAAGAATATAAAATGCCTGCAACAATTGATGATCCTGGCATCCTTGATGAGATAAAAGAAGACTTAATAAATAGCAATATTTTAAAATAATGCTTAAGACATATCTTTTTTTAGTGGGAGCAATTATCTGTGAAGTTTGTGGAACAATGCTTCTTCCTGTTACTCAAAATTTTACTAAAGTAACACCAACAGTATTTTTAGCTGGATTTTATTTATCTGCTTTTTATTTACTTACGTTTGTTGTTGATAAATTACCAATTGCAATTGTTTATGGAACATGGAGTGGACTTGGTATTTTTACAATTGCAATCTTGGGCTATATATTTTTTAAACAATCCTTAAGCTGGCAAGCTATTTTGGGTATGTTTTTTATTGTAGTTGGAGTAACACTTGTAAATATGTATTCAAGTAAAACTATATAATTTAATCAAATAATATTGGTTTACCAGACGGATCTCCTAAAATTTCATCTTCTTTCATTTTAATATCACCATTTATAATTGTATAAACTGGTGACCCTTTAAATTTATAGCCATCAAATGGGCTCCATCCACACTTACTATGAATATTTTCATTTTTAATTTCAATCGTTCTATTCATATCTATTATTGTAAAATCAGCATCATAATCTTTTTTGATAAATCCCTTATTTTTAATACCAAATACTGAAACTGGATTTTCACAAAGAAGTTTGATTAGCTGATCTAAAGTAAGTTTTTTGTCATTCACATGATTTAGCATTACGGGTAATAATGTTTGTACACCTGGCATACCAGATGGTGATTGAGGATATTCTTTTAATTTGTTTTCTTTTAAGTGCGGTGCATGGTCTGAACCGATAGTATCATTATAGTTATTTCTAATAGCATACCACAGTCTATCATAATGTGGTTTATCTCTTAAAGGTGGGTTCATCTGGGCAAAAGTACCAAGTTTGTCATAACAATCTGGAGCATAAATCGTTAAATGTTGAGGCGTAATTTCAAAAGTTATATTTCCTTTATTTTGAGAGAGGAAATCCACTTCTTCTTTTGTTGTTACATGTAATATATGAGCTTTTTTATTAAGTCTTTTTGCAATCCTAACAATCCTTCTTGTAGATGACATTGCACATTCTTCATTCCTCCATACGGGATGAGTGTGAACATTACCTTTTTCAATTAATTTTTTTCTCAAGTTAATTATCTCTTCATCTTCAGAATGAACTGCAACTATTTTTGAGGTATTTTGAAAGACCTTTTCAATATCTTCTTCTTTATCAACCAAAAGATTTCCAGTTGACGATCCAGCAAAAAGTTTTACGCCGCAACAACCATCTAATCCTTTAAGTTTTGCTAAATCGGACGAATTATCCGGAGTTGCTCCGAAGTAAAAAGCATAGTTTGAATACATTCTATTTTTCGCAAGATTTAATTTATTATTAAATTCTTTCATATTTGCTGTTGGAGGATTTGTATTTGGCATCTCAAAAACACTAGTAATACCACCAGCAATAGCTGCTTTACTTCCAGTATGTAAGTCTTCTGCATTTGTTGATCCAGGCTCTCTAAAGTGAACCTGAGTGTCCATGCAACCGGGTAAAACTAGTAAGTTGCTAGCATCAATAATTTCTTTGCTTTGTTCATTATTTAAATCACCAATTATTGATATTTTTCCATTCTGAATACCAATGTTAGTCTTAGTAAGTTTTCCGTCGATATAACAATCTCCATTTTTTATAATAAGATCTAACATTTTATGAAATCGTTACTATATTATTATATAATATCTATCAATCATGAAAAAAAATAATGTTTATATCTTAGAGGACAGAGGACTTTTGTATGTTTCGGGAGAAGATTGTAAAGAATTTTTACAAAATATAACTACAAACAATATTAATAAAGTAGATGAAAAAAATTCATGTTACTCTGCTTTGCTAACTCCACAGGGTAAGTATTTGTATGACTTCAATATATTAAGGCATAAGTCTGGATATTTTTTAGATTGTGAAAAAAAAATTATAGATAATTTATTTAGCCAATTAAAACTATATAAACTTAGATCAAAAGTGGAGATTTTAAATTTAAGTAATGAATTCGTAATTGCAGTTATTAGTAAAGAAAGATTTTTGGATATGGAAAACTCATGTTCTAATGCTGGTTGTACAATTAAATTCAGAGAGGATAGTATTTTTTTAGACCCAAGAAATATAAAGCTAGGGGCAAGAATAGTAACTAATTTAGAAAAATTATATTTATCATTAAAAAAACTTGGGCTTCAAAGTGCAAATAAAAATGAATATTACAAATTAAGTCATGAAATTGGTATTCCACAAAATAATACTGAAAAGCTTCAAAATAAGCTATTTGGAATTGAGTGTAACTTTGATGAATTAAATGTAATAGATTTTAAAAAAGGTTGTTACGTAGGCCAAGAAAATACTGCAAGAATAAAATTAAAAGATAAATTAAATAAACGTCTTCTGCCAATTGAAGTAATAGAAGGTAACTTAGAAAATGAAATTATATCAATTGAGAATGATGAAATAGGAAAAGTATTAATAAATGGTAATTATCCATATGCTCTTATCAAAGTTAGGGATGAAAAATTCGATTTTGACAAAACATTTAATTGTGGTTCAGCTAAAGTTAAAATCAAGAAGCCTGATTGGCTACAAATTAATTAATAAATTTAGACAAATCTGGTTTAAAATAGTTTGGACCTTTCATAACCTTGCCCTGATCATTATAAATAGGTTTTCCATCATTCCCTAACTTACTCATATTAGAATTTTGAACTTCTTCAAAACAAGCATCTAAATTAATACCAAAAGCGTGCCCAGCACCATAAGTGACGTATAATATATCAGTCAAAGCATCTGCAGCCTCTAAAAGATCATTATTGTCTAATGCCTGTTTAAATTCATCCAATTCTTCTTTAATTAAATTATACCTTAGCTCATTTATTTTTGTTGAGCTAAATGATGGTGATGATTTAACCTCTTGGCCAAATGTCTCCATAAAATTTTTTACTTTTTGAAAATTTGTCATTTTACTCCTGTAAGATTAATATAAATTAGTATATAAATTATTTGGTTATTTATTCAAATAAATGAAAACAAGAAAAGAATTTGATAGTATTGGCGGTATAAATGTACCAAATAACAGATATTGGGGTGCGTCTACACAAAGGTCAAAAAAATTTTTTAATATTGGCAAGATAAATGTGCCATCTTCAATAATAAGATCAATTGCAATAATTAAGAGAAGTGCTGCTATAGTCCATCAAAAAGATAAGTTAATATCGCCAAAAATTTCTAAATCGATAATCAAAGCTTCTAATGAAGTTATTTCTGGAAAAATGGATGAAAACTTTCCATTAAAAGTTTGGCAGACAGGATCTGGAACACAAACCAATATGAATGTAAATGAGGTAATAGCAAATAGAGCTATAGAAATTTTAAAAGGGAAAAAGGGATCTAAGAAACCTGTGCACCCAAACGATCATGTTAATAAATCTCAGTCAACAAATGATGTTTTTCCAACGGCAATGCATATTTCTGTGGCAACCGAGACACTAACAAAACTTTTACCGAGTTTAAAATTATTAGAAATTTCATTAAGAAAAAAAAGTTCTGAATTTAGAAAAATTGTTAAAATTGGTAGAACTCATCTTCAAGATGCTACACCTTTAACGCTCGGGCAGGAATTTTCTGGATATCATGAACAAGTAAAAAAAAGTATAGAAAGAATTAAATATTGTTTAAAAGATATTTTCTATTTAGCCCAAGGTGGTACTGCTGTTGGAACTGGAATAAATTCAAAAAAAAATTTTGATAAAAAAATTGTTAAAGAAATTAAAAATTTTTGTAGAATAAATTTTAAATCTGCACCAAATAAATTTTCAGAATTAGCAGCTCATGATGCAATTGTAAACTTTTCAGGATCTTTAAATTCATGTGCTGTTGCATTAATGAAAATATCAAATGATATAAGATTTTTAGGCTCCGGACCTAGAGCAGGATATGGTGAACTTTTATTACCAGAGAATGAACCTGGATCCTCAATAATGCCAGGCAAAGTTAACCCTACTCAGTGCGAGGCAGTTACAATGGTTTGTGCAAAAGTTATAGGTAATCATACAGGTATAACAGTTGCTGGTAGTCATGGGCATTTTGAACTAAATGTATTTAAACCTTTAATTGCTTATAATATTTTACAATCAATAGATATTTTAGCAGATAGTGTGAAAAATTTTAGCCTTTACTGTGTTAATGGTATTAAAGCAAATAAAAAAAAAATTAAAGAGCATTTGGATAATTCATTAATGCTAGTAACTGCCTTAGCACCAAGAATTGGTTACGATAATGCAGCAAAAATTTCAAAAAAAGCTTTAAAAAATGGTACTAAATTAAGAGATGAAGCTATAAAATCAGGTTTAATTGATAAAAAAGAATATGATGCATTAGTTAATCCTGTAAAAATGATTAAGCCCGGTTAATCAATAACTCTTCTAATGTATGATCTCAAATTTTGTATATTTTTTACTAAATAAATTTTGCTTAGTTTTTCATTATCATTTTCATTATTAATCCTTACATTTTTAATAATAAAATCTGTTTCTCCAATATTCTTTTCTAAATCAAAATGGATTTGTTTTATTTTTTTTGCTCTATTTGAAGCAATTTGGAAGGCTTTTGCAAACTCAATATAATTATTAATATTTAAATGATTATTAGATATAAATTTAATATCTCCATTATCCTCTAAAAAACTTACCTTAGTATTTATATATCCAATATTTTCTAAATTAATTTTTGCTGCTGTTAATTTGATATTTTTTTCACTAATTAAAATATCTAAATTTCCTCTTTTGATTAATTTATTTTTAAGATTATCAAACTTAATTTTTAAAATTCCATTTATGTTACCAATATAGTTTTCATCATTTGATAAAAGTTTTAAAAGGAAGTTATCAATAATACTCTCAACTTTTTTGTTTTTTATTTCTAGCTCTCCTTCAAAATAAAAAGGGTTAAGTTGAATTTTACTATCTAGATTAAAATTTGTATTATCTTTATTTGGTGATGAAATATCAATAATATCATCATTAAAAGAAATATCATATTTTAACTCATCTCGTCCATAAATTATCTCAGATTTTAAAGTAAATTTTTTAAAATCACTAAATTTAAAATTATTATTAATTTCGAATTTTGGGTTAGATATTTTTATTTTATGATTGCTAATTTTAGGAAAATCATAATTTCTCTTCCAGTCAGACTTAAACTTTAATCCAAATACATTTCCATCAATTATTAAATTTTTACTTCTAGATTTATTGTTAATTTTATATGAAATTTGTTTTATAGGAGAAATTAAAATTACTTCCTTTTTATCATTTCTTATAAAAATTTTGCAATTATTAAAAATAATCGGTTTATTAATCTTTTTATATAAATGTTTTCTTAGATCACTTAGATCTGATAATTTTACATTTAAATTAGAGTTAGATATCTCTGTTGAAACAAAATTATCAAATGATCTTAAATAAATATCTCTTAATTTAATGAATATTTTTAAATTTGATGTATTTATTAAATCTTCATTTTGTGTATCCTTAATTAGATTCAGTGAGGCTTTTTCTACTAATAAGTGAGGTTTTGGAAATGGCTTATATGAAATATTTCCTGTTGAATTTAAATAAATTTTAAAGTTTTTACCAAAATTTTTCTCTATTATTTCAACTTTACTATTATAATTAAATAAAACTGGTAAACATAAAATTGTGATCGATGAAAATATTATCGAAATTGCTAATAAAATTAATCTGAAAGTTATTTTATTTTGATTAATTTTGTTCATTAAAATAATAAGACTTATAAAATAATAATTTATGTTAAAATCTGATTATTTGATAAATTTAAACGAAAAGCAACAAGAAGCAGTATTACATCTTGATGGTCCACTTCTTATTGTAGCAGGTGCTGGTTCAGGCAAAACAAAAGTGTTGACCTCTAGAATTGCGCATATAATTCGAAGCCATAAAGCTTTTTCCAGTCAAATATTAGCTGTTACTTTCACAAATAAAGCAGCTAAAGAAATGCAAATTAGAGTATCAAATCTTCTAAGAAAAGAAGCAACTGGTTTGCCATGGCTTGGGACTTTTCATTCTGTTAGTGCAAAAATTTTAAGAAAACATGCAGAAGCCGTTGGCTTAAAATCAAATTTTACAATCATAGATCAAGATGACCAGGCTAGGTTAATAAAAAATATTTGCAAAGGTGAGAATATAGATATAAAAAAAATTTCTCCAAAATATATTTTAGCAGTAATAGATAAATGGAAAAATAAAGGATTTTATCCAGAAGATGTTGTATTAAAAAAAAGAGAAACTCTAGAAAAAAATTTTCTAAAAATTTATAAGATTTACCAACAGAAGCTAATTGATTTAAATTCTGCTGATTTCAGCGATTTAATTTTACATACAGTTAAAATATTTAAAAAACACAAGGACATAACATCCATTTACTCGAAAAAATTTAAATATATTTTGGTTGATGAATATCAAGATACTAATTTTATACAAAGTGAATGGCTTAAATATTTAGCTGAAGCTAATATGAATGTTTGTTGTGTGGGGGATGATGATCAATCGATATATAGTTGGAGAGGAGCAGAAATTAAAAATTTTTTAGAGTTCGATAAAATTTATAAAAATACTAAAGTAATAAGATTGGAAAAAAACTATAGATCAACTCAAAATATTTTAAATGTTGCATCAAAATTAATTGAAAACAATCAAAATAGAGTTGGTAAAACTTTGTATACCAATCAAGAGCAGGGTGAACTAGTTACATTAGACTGCTTTAGAAATGTAAAAGATGAGGCGATTGAAATTAGCTCAACAATAGAAAATTATAAAAAAAATAATTCTTTAAATGAAATTGCAATTTTAGTGAGAGCAATTTTTCAAACTAGAGAATTCGAAGAAAGATTTTTAAAAGTTGGAATTCCATATAGAATAATTGGAGGTATTAAATTTTATGAAAGAGCAGAAATAAAAGACTGTATTGCCTTCTTAAGATGTATTCATCAAGCAAAGGATGATTTATCTTTTGAAAGAATAATTAATGTTCCTAAAAGATCAATTGGTGACACAACTATTAAGATAATTTCTGAATTTGCAAAAAAGAATATGTACTCTCTAGAAATTGCGTCAAAAAAATTAATAGAATTAAATAAAATCAAACCAAAAACAAAAATTGGTTTAAGCTCATTTTTAAATTTATTAGAAAAATGGAGACATGATTTAAAAAAAAAAATAAATCATACTAAACTTTTGCAAATTGTATTAGATGAATCAGGTTATAGCGAAATGCTAAAAAATAAGAAAGATTTAGAGAACGAAAATAGACTTGAAAATATTAAAGAACTTTTAAATGCAATGAAAGAATTTGATAACTTGGAAAGTTTTTTAGAACATGTTGCGCTAGCAACTTCTTTAGATCAAGATTGGGAAAGTGAAAAAGTTAATTTAATGACACTTCATGCATCTAAAGGATTGGAATTTAACGTTGTATATTTGCCTGGATGGGAAGAAGGTTTATTTCCTCACCAAAAAAGTATAGAGGAAAAAGGTGAAAGTGGACTAGAAGAAGAGAGAAGATTGGCATATGTAGGAATAACTAGAGCAAAAAAAATTGCAAAAATTTCCTTTTCAATGAACAGGTTTTATCAAGGAGATTGGATGGATAGTATGGCTTCTAGATTTGTTGACGAATTGCCAGACGAATTTATAAAAAAAAATAATACTTTTGAAAATGAAGAAGATAGTGAATTTGAATTCAATCAGGATATAGATTTTGAAAACGAAGTTAGAAGTCCCGGCTGGTTAAGATATCAAAAAAAGTTAAAATGATAAAAAAATTAAAAAATTTTATTGTTGATAATAATTTACATGGATATCTTGTTCCAAAAAATGATAGTTATTTTACAGAATATTCCAATGTAAATAACTTATATAAAATATCTAATTTTACTGGTTCAGCTGGTTTTGCATTAATATTAAAAAGAGATAATTACCTTTTTGTAGATGGTAGATACACATTACAAGCTAATAAACAATCTGGGAAAAATTTTATTATATGCGAAATTCCCAATTTTTATCCTAAAGATATAATAAAAATTCATGGAGAGAAAATCGGTTTCGATCCAAAATTATTTACTGAGAATACATTAAAAAAATATTTCGAAAATACAGCAAACTTAGTGCCAGTAAGTTTTAGCTTCCATAAAAATTTAAAGAAAAAAAAAAATTATTATTTTTATTTAAATAAGTCTATCGTAGGTGAAAGTATAAACACAAAGATAAATAGATTAAAAAAACTTCTTAATAAAAATAAAATTAATTACTTATACGTTAGCGCAAGTGAAAATGTCTGCTGGTTATTAAATATTAGAGGAAAAGATCTACCACATAGTCCCTTAGCGAATTGTAAATTAATTTTCTCAAACAAAGGTAAAATATTTCTATTAGGTAATTTGGAAAAATTTTCTAAATTAAATAAAAAGTTATATAAGAATATATCCTTTTATAATGAAAATGATTTTTTTAAAATTATAAAAACATTTAATAAAAAAAGTTTTTGTATCGATAAAAATACATGTTCGATATTTGATCAAAATTTAATTAAAAGTAAATTTAAAATTATATCTACAAATGATCCTATATATAGTTTTAAATCAATAAAAAACCATACAGAAATTAATAATACCAAAAATATTCACATTGATGATGGTGTTGCTTTAACTAAATTTATTTATTGGTTTAAAAAAAAAAAAAATAAAGCCACAGAGAGAGAAGTTGAAAAAAAACTAGAAAATTTTAGAAAAAAATCAAAAAATTATCTTTATCCAAGTTTTGATACAATTGCAGGATCAGGTCCCAATGGATCTATAATTCATTACAAATCAACAAATCAGACAAATAGAATTATAAACAAAGAGGATATTTTATTACTTGATTCTGGTGGACAGTATAAGTGGGGAACTACGGATGTAACTAGAACAATTTGTTCCGGGAAAGTTTCAAATAAAATTAAAAATATATATACAAGAGTATTAAAAGGACATATCGCAGTAACAACTTGTAATTTAAAGAAAAATTATAATGGTCATTTAGTTGATAAAGTTGCTAGAAAATTTTTAAAAAAAATTGGATTAAACTATTCTCATGGGACTGGTCATGGTGTCGGTTTTTTTTTAAATGTACATGAGGGACCACAAGCCATTACAAAAAATAACAAAATATTTTTTAAAAAGGGAATGATATTAAGTAATGAACCTGGATATTACCTAAAAAACAAATATGGTATAAGAATCGAAAACTTAATTTATACTGACTACACTAACAATAAACTTGTATTCAATAATTTAACCTATGTTCCTATAGATATAGATATGATTGATTTTAAAATGTTAAGTCCATTTGAAAAAAAATATATGTTTGATTATCATTTGGAAGTCTATTCTAAAATATCTAAATATCTGACGAATAAAGAAAGGAAATGGCTTATAAACTTAATCAAGTAATTTAATTAGATCTTTTTGTGACATAATTTTAATATTAAGATTTTTTGCCTGATCAATTTTCTTTTTTGTTGGTTTTTCACCTATTATTAAAAAATCTAAATTTTTACTTACACCACTTAATGTTGTTCCAGAATTTTTTTCTATTAATGATTTAGCTTCCGCTCTACTCATACCAATTAACTTACCTGTAAACATGAATGATTTGTTTTTTAATATACCATTCTTATTTGATATTTGGTTTTTAATGTTTAGTATATTTTTTAATTCTATTAATATATTCAAATTTAATTGATTTGAAAAAAAAACTTTTAGAGAATTTATCTGTGTCTCGCCTATACCATCTAGATTTTGAAACTTATTAAACTCTTTCTGTTCAATTATTTCTATAAATTTCGAAATACTTTTAACATACTCACTTAAAAGTTTTGCATTTTCCATACCAATATGCCTTATGCCAATAGAATAAATAAATTTATGCAATGGTACATTTTTAGATTTTTCAATTGATTCTTTTAAATTGTTTGTTGATAACTCACCCCATCCCTCTAATTTTTTAATATTTGAATAGTTTAAATTAAAGATGTCTTGAGGTTTTTTAATAAGTTTTAAGTCCCAGAATTTTTCAATGACCTTTTTGCCAAGTCCATCAATGTTCAATGCTTCCTTTGAAATAAAGTGTTTAATTTTTTCAATAGCTATCTTTTCACAACTATAACTATCATTTGTACATCTTCTGACAGCATCATACTTTTTTGTAATTTTGTTATATTCTTTGATAGTATTTGATCCACAAGATGGACATGATATTGGAAAAGTAAATATTTTTGAATTTTTATCTCTTTTAATTTTATCAACACTAATAATATGAGGTATTACATCACCAGCTCTTTCTATTTTTACAATATCTCCAATCCTTATGTCTTTTCTTTTGATTTCGTCTTCATTATGTAGTGTAGCATTAGAAACGACAACTCCTCCAATATTAACAGGCTCCACTTTTGCAACGGGAGTTAATGCTCCTGTTCGACCAACTTGAATTTCAATGTTTAAAATTTTAGAATTGGCATAATCTGCTGAAAATTTGTGAGCGATAGCCCATCTGGGTGAATTAGAAGTAAATCCGAGTCTGGACTGCAAATTTAAATCATTAATTTTATAAACTAATCCATCCACATCATAATTAAGATCAAATCTTTTACTTTCAAATAATTTGTGAAATTTTATCAAATTATTTATATTTTTTAAAATTCTGTTATCTTTATTAATTTTAAAACCCCAATTTTTTAATTCACTTAAAAATTCAGACTGATATTTAAACTGATTATTTTTGAAATACCCAAAAGTATAAGCTATAAAATTAAGTGGTATTTTTTTTGTTTCTTGAGGATCTTTCTGTCTTAGAGATCCTGATGCAGCGTTTCTTGGATTTGCAAAATTATCTTTAATTTTTAAAAAATCTTTTTTATTTATAAATACCTCTCCTCTTATTTCTATTTCATCAGGAAATGTGGGATGATTTATTTCTAAAGGTATATCTTTAATTGTCTTTAAATTTTCTGTAATAACCTCTCCAGTCTTACCATCTCCCCTTGAAACACCATAAATTAATTTATTACGCTTATAAGTAAGTGATGCTGAAATGCCATCAATTTTTGGTTCTACACTGTAATTAAAATTAATTTTTTTATCTAAATAATTAGTAATTTTTTTTTCAAAATTTATTAAGTCTTCTTCATTAAAAGCGTTTGAAAGAGATAACATTGGTAATTTATGAGTATACTTTTCAAAGTTTTTTGAAGGTTTGTAACCTACAGAATTTGATAAGGAATTTAAATTTTTTGAAAAATTATACTTTTTTTCTATTTCTAATGTTTCTAATTTTAGCTTATCATATTCAGAGTCTGAAATTTTTGGTTTACTTTTATTATAATAGAGTAAGTTGTGTTTATTTATTTTTTTTAAATTAGAGATATATTTTTTTTTTAAATCTTCTTTATTCATTGATTTATTTTATTTAAATAATTTTTTAAATTGCTTTAAAATATTATCTTTTTTTTCTTTTTTACTGAATTTTTCAATTGTATATTTTTTATTAATGATTTTATAACTTTGCTCATACCATTTACTAGATTGATAATTATATCCTAAGAGTGATGCATATTTCTTGGCTTCATTTTCTAATCCTATTTTATAATGAAGTTCAACTAATCTAAAAAGAGCTTCCTCTACAAATATTGTTGTATCGTAGTCATTAACAATTATTTTAAAACGTTTGATTGCTGGTATCCATTTTTCTCTTTGCACATAATATCTTGCAATATACATTTCTTTCGAAGCCATAATTTCGAAAATTAATTCTAATTTATACTTTGAATCTATTGCATAATCTGTATTTGGATAATTTTTTACAACATACTCGAAATATTTTTTTGCTTGTAATATTTCATTTAAATCTTTTTTTTCATCTACAATTTGATCATAATGGCACAAAGCCAATAAGTAATATGCATAGTCACTATTAGTATTACCTTTATATTTAACAATAAAGCGTTCTAGGTCATTAATTGCGTTTGAATAATATCCTTGTGAAAAATATCCATAAGCTGACATTAAAACAGCTCTAGGTGCCCACACAGATTGCGGAAATAACAATTCAGCTTCACTAAATTTTTTTCCTGCATATATTACATCTCCTCTTTCAAATTCTTTCATACCTTGGTTGTAAACTTCTATCATTTGTGTTTCTAAATTTTTCTCTTTTAAAATTGTTTTTTTATCTTCATTTTTTGAACAAGAAATAACTAATATAAAAATGATAAAAACATGTAATTTTATCTTAAAGATCATCATATTGTTTTATCAGATAAAACTAAAATTTGTAACTTTTAAGCTATTGACTTTAAATTTTGGTAATTTGTAAATGAATGAGGCAATTCTTTTCCTTGAACTTCAATTAAAGAATAATTTGATTTATCGGAAAATATTTTTCTTAACAATTGATTTGTTAAACTATGTCCACCTTGAGAACATTTTATTGAACCAATTATTTTATAACCTGAAAGAAATAAATCTCCCATACAATCAAGTATTTTGTGATTAACAAACTCAAGTTTATTTCTTAAACCACCTTTGTTTAAAATTTTATCATTTTGAACTACAATGGCATTATCTAAGCTTCCACCTTTGCCAAGATTTAATTTTCTTAACTTTTCAATATCTTCATGTAGGCAAAAAGTTCTAGAATTTAAAATATCATCAAGTTTATCCTCAAAAACATTTATTTTATTTTTTTGATTTCCTATTAGTTTATTTTTATATTTGATTTCAAATTCTATGTCACCACTGACATTTGATGGATTAATAGAAATAAATTTTTTGCCACTCGAAAATTCAATAAGTTTATTTATTTTAATTAATTTTATAGGTTGATTAGAAAATTTTAATCCAGCATCATTAATAAGATTTACAAAAACTTTAGCAGATCCATCTAGTATTGGAACTTCTTGTGCATCAACCTCTACAATAGCATTGTCAATCCCAATAGCATAAAATGCTCCCATTAAATGTTCTATAGTAGAAACTTTAATGCCTTCATTATTAGATATAGTTGTACATAAAGTTGTGTCAGTTACATTTTGATAATTCGGATATACTAAATTATTTCTCTTAACATCTATTCTCTTAAATAAAATTCCAGAGTTAGGTGTCCCTGGTAAAATACTCAAGTTAGTAGTTTCACCTGAATGAATACCGATACCATCAATTTCTATTTTTTTGGCAATTGTTTTTTGATTTAGTAGTGACACAATTAAACATACAAAATTTGTTTATAATTAAGTAATCAACAAATATTACGAGAAAATACAATTATCCTTCGAACAAATTGAAAAATTTACCGAATAAACCAAGTTTTTTTTTGTTTAGCTTGGGAATTTCGTAATTATTTATATAATAAATCAATCCTGAATTGCAGATATCGCTGTCTGTTTCACCATAATAATTTATAGAATTAAATTGATATTTATCGTTCAAATAAAAAGAGTTGTTATTTAATAACATAGAGCCTCCTCCAATTAAAAATAAATCTAACTTATTAAAATCAAAGGAAACACTCTGTTTATTAGCTCTCTCAAAAATTAAATCGATGATTTCTTGAACTCTATATAAAATGACTTTTTTTAATTTATCGACTGAAATATTTTTATTTAAAATATCTTTTACTGTTAAATGTTTTTGATCTAATTTATTTTCGTAAGAAAATTCAGTTTCAGTTTTATTGAAGGATTGTTTGATATTTTCTGCACTCTTAAAATTTATTCCAAAAATTTTGGATATATCCTTTGTGATATGAAAACTACCAATGGGAATTGATTGAAAAAATTGTAATTTTTTATCTTGATAAATTATTAAAGAAGATCTTTCGCATCCTATTTCTAAAAAAGAAATTCTATTCCTTTTAAATTTATTCAGATAATTTAAAGTCTTAACATAGGTTGTGCAAAATATTTTTTTTATATTAAGATTATTTTTTATAAAATTATTACGTATTTCATTAATTAAAATTTTAGGATAACATATTATTTTAAATGAAACTTTAATTACATTTATATTTTCTAAATCTTTTGGTAAAAAATTATAAACTTTTTCATTAATAATACATTGGTCTAAGATTATATGAATAATATCTTGATTATTATAATGATTGTTTATCAATGAATTTATTTCTAAGATTAATAAGTTGTAAATCTTGGAAATTGATATTTTATTATCCAAATATTTACTAATTGAAATATCAATTAAAAACAATTCCTTAGTGTCTAACAATAAAATTATATCTTGTACATGTGTGCCGATTTTTTTTTCAGCTTTCTTGATTTTTTTTATTAAATTATTGTAATCTGCATTATACCCATTCTCTGTCGCGAATGAAATGGTCTCAGAAAATTTTTGCTTCAGATCTGTGTCAAACACTGAAAATCTTAAATTTGCATTTCCAAAATCAACTATATTAATGAAATTTTTTTTAGCCATTGTTCAATATTATTCTATTTGGTATTCTTAGATCAATTATCATATTAGGTTTAATTTCATTATTGGTTTTAAGTTTCTTGTATAAATTAAGAGCATTCTTGATATTTTTATTTGGTAATTGAATCAAGACATTATCATTTAAATACAAATCCCATCTTCTATTTTTATGATAATGGTATTTTTTAATATTTGAGAAAATTATGTCAGAATCAGAAAGTTTTAATTTAAGATTTAAAAAATCTTGAATATTAAATTCCCCAAATATAAATGGTAACTTATCTTTATTTCTTATTGAATTTACAGAAATAAAATTTCCATTTTCACCAACATAGTATTGTTTGTTATTAATAAATGTAATCCCAATTAAATTAGTTTTTTTTACTTGAACAATTAAAGATGAGGGGTAAATTTTTTTTATTTTGAATTCATCTATATAATTTATATTTTTTAATTTGTTGCTTAATTTTTTTTTTTTTATAAAGAATATATTGCTTTCATTAATAAAGTTAATTTCTTTTAAAATTTTTTTTTTTAATAAATCAGTTTCAGATACAATATTTAAATTTTTAATTATAAAAAAATAACTAATATTACTAATAATATCTTTGTTTATTATAGTTGTTAAAAATAAAAGAGAGAAAATATAAAAATAGATCTTAAGTTTATTTATTGATTGAGGCATCTTTCAAAATTTTTTGTATCAAATTTTTGAAAGTAATGTTATTATATTTTGCAATTTCAGGCACAAGCGACAATGAAGTCATCCCTGGTTGTGTATTTGTTTCAAGTAAATAAAACCTATTATTATAAAATCTAAAATCTGATCTTGTAACTCCTCTACATCTCAAGAGTTTGTGAGCTTTTAAGGCAATACTAGTAACTTCAGTGTATTTGTTTTTTTTAATATTAATTGGGATGATATGTTCTGTTTGAGCTTTAGGATTATATTTTGCTTCATAATCATAAAATTTTCTTTTAGGTTTTAACTCTATTGCCCCGAGTACATTTTCTGACAAGATAGCTACCTGAATTTCTCTTCCCGGTATGTATTGTTCAACTAATACTTCTCCATATTCTTTAAGCTTTAACAAATTTCGAAATAAATTTTTTTTATTACAAATATAAACATTCACACTTGAACCTTCATTTATAGGTTTTATTACTACTGGAAAACTTAAATATTTGGCAAGTTTCAATAATAGATTTTTCTTACTAATCTTATTTTTGTATGAATATTTAAAATATTTTGGAGTAAGAATATTATTACTTGAAAAAATTTTTTTAGATGCTTCTTTATCCATTGCAAGTGATGACGATAATACGCCAGAATGGGTATATTTAATTTTTTCAATCTCTAATATAGTTTGTATATAACCATCTTCACCATATCTACCATGTAATAAATTAAAAACTAAATCTGGTTTATATTTTCTTAAATTATTAACTAATTCACCATTTGGTTCTAAAATATGAACTCTATATTTTTTGTCTTTAGAAAGTTCAGAAAAGACACTTTTGGCGGTTTGCAAACTTATTTCTCGCTCGTTTGAATACCCTCCAGCTAAAATTAAAATTTTTTTCATTAATCTATGATTTTGATTTCTAAATTAATGTTAATCCCGGTTTTATCTTTAACATTTTTTTTTACAAAATTTATTAAAGAGTTCATTTCATCAAATGACGCGTTATTCTTATTAATAAAAAAGTTAGAGTGTTTTTTTGATATACTGGCATCACCAAAATTTATATTTTCTGGAACTGATTCTTTTATGAGTTCCCAAGCTTTTTTTGTCGTTTGATCGATTGGGTTTTTAAAAGTACTTCCCCCAGTCTTAATTTTTGAAGGTTGAGAATTATTTTTTTTTATTGCCAATTCTTCCATCAAATTTTTTATTTTATTTTTATTTAATAAGTCACCTTTAAAAGTAGCACTTAAAAAAATTAAATTTTCGTTTAATTCTATTTTTCTGTATTGAAATTTAATTTTGTTAGACGGGATAACTTTTATATTTCCCTTTGTATCAATACATTGCAGAGAAATTAATTTGTCTTTAAATTCTGTCCCAAAACATCCAGAATTCATTTGAAGACCCCCTCCAACTGAACCAGGGATACAGTACATAAATTCAAAACCACTTATTCCATTCTTTAATGCAAATTCTGAAAGTTTTTTTTGTGGGCAAGCTGAGCCTGCTATTATTGTGTCTGGTTTTAATTTTGATAATGTATTAAAATTGTTACTGAGTTTGATTATTACTCCTTCATAAGTATTATCTTTGAATAATACATTTGAACCCATCCCTAATATAAACATTTTTCCTCTATTATTATATAGTTTAAGGAAATTCTTTAATTCAATAAGATTTTTTGGTTTAAAAAAGATTTTTGATTTACCACCTATATTAAACCAATTAAATTTTTTGATATCAGCATTAAAATAAAGATGTGCATCATATTTATTTTTAAAATCTTCAATATCTTGTAATTCCATATCAATTAAGATTTCTTACCCAATTTGTTATAGATCCAGCGCCCATGGCAATAAAAATTTTATTTCCAAATGCAATATTTTTAGTAATTTTTTTTAAATCCATTTCATTTTTAAGCATTATCAAATTAACTTTAGAATTTTTCGCGATTAATTTTGCAAATGAAGTATATGAGAATCCTAATTTTATAGTTTCGCTAGCTTTATAAATTGGACAAAGTAAAACTGTGTTTGCATTTTTAAAACATTTAGAAAATTCGATTTTTAAATTTTTTACTCTTGAAATTCTATGTGGTTGAAAAATACAAATTATTTCTTCTTTATTATATACTTTGCTAACACCATCTAACACCGATGAAATTTCAGTTGGATGATGTGCGTAGTCATCAAAAAATGGTACTTTATTAATTTCAAACAAGAAATTAAATCTTCTCTGGACTCCATTAAAGTTTTTGAGACCTAATTTAATAATTTTATCTGATACGCCAATCGAAAAAGCTACTGCCAATGCAGATGTTGCATTTTTTATATTATG
>LULK01001217.1_pt1 | contig 18272 bp, 16 predicted proteins | sample 728181 | NCBI WGS metagenome assembly LULK01 (sample SAMN03860291, study PRJNA289734) | marine metagenome | biome: seawater column; feature: ocean; material: water; isolation source: Red Sea water column Station 169 - depth 10m | place: Saudi Arabia: Red Sea | collected 2011-10-15 | depth 10 m | reverse complement strand
ATGTGGTGTTAGTACTAGTAGCATGTCATAGTTATTAAATGAATTTATTTCATCTTCTTTATTAATTTCTTTGCCAAATACTGAAAATTCTTTTACAAAAGGATCGAAATAAGATACATCAACTTTCTTATCCAAAAGTAACTCGGTTATATCTATAGCTGGAGACTCTCTCATGTCACTAATATCATTTTTATAGGCTACTCCCATTAATAATATTTTTGAGTTATTCAGTATTTTTCCATTTTTGTTAAGAATTTCACTAATTTGACCCACCACATATGCAGGCATTGAGTTGTTAATTTCTTGAGCTAACTCTACAAAGCGGACTGGTTTACCTACCTGACGTGTTTTAAAAGATAGATATTCTGGATCTACTGGAATACAATGCCCTCCAACACCTGGGCCAGGTTTAAATGATTCAAAACCAAATGGTTTTGTTTTTGCAGCATTTACTACCTCCCATATATCGATATCAAGCATTTTACACAACATAGCCAATTCATTAATTAGAGCTATATTTACATGTCTGTATGTATTTTCGAGCAGTTTTACCATCTCCGCTTCTTTAGTGCCTTTTACCAAAACAATATTTTCAATTATTGACTCATAGAAAGATTGGATTTTTTCAGTTGAAATATCATTGATTCCACTAATTACCTTTGGTGTATTTCTAAATTTCCAAACTTTATTGCCTGGATCAATTCTTTCAGGTGAGTACCCAACATAGAAATCTTCACCTGCTTTTAGTTTTGAAGTATTTTCTAAATTAGGAATTAGAACCTCAATAGTTGTGCCAGGATAAGTAGTAGACTCAAGAATTATGACTTGGTTTTTGACTAAATTTTCGCCAACAGTTTGAGCAGCATTAATTACAAAAGATAAGTCAGGTTGATAATCGGTTAATGGTGTTGGAACACTTATAACTATATTTTGGCATTTTGAAAGTAATTCGCTGTTTAATGTTGAATGAAAGTTATCAAGGGAATTAGATAACTCATCATTTAAAATATCTTCTATAGGTGAGATTCCATTGTTAATCATTTCAACTCTTTCAGGATTAATATCATAACCAACGACTTTAAGGCCTTGATTAGATGACTCTACTGCTAATGGAAGACCTACTTAACCAAGCCCAACTACTCCTAAGTCATATTCAAATTCAGTATTACTTGCCATGAAAATCCTCAAATATCCTCTCAGAGGTTTTGCCGTCCCATAATTCTATTTCTTTGTAAGATGCAAGTTTAGTATTTAAAGAATCATTAATTTCATTAATAATATTTTTATTTACTCCAATGACTTTATTAGTACCCATTTCAACTGTTATTGGTCTTTCAGTTTCTTCTCTTAATGTTAAGCATTTTTTATTAAGAAAAGTAGTCTCCTCTTGTAGCCCACCAGAATCTGTTAAGCATAATGTAGAATTATTAACTAGACCTAAGAATTTTATATAAGGCTGAGGATTTATAACTTTAAATTTTGTTGTATCTACATTATTTTTGACAACAAAATCTCTAAGCCTTGGATGTGCTGGAATAAGAATGTCGTAATCTTTAGTAAATTGTGAAACTGCATCAAAAATTATCTTTAAATTAGTATCCGTTAAATTAATTGGTCTATGCAAAGTAAGTACAAAATAATCTCTTTCAAGAGAAAACTCCGCTGGATCAAAATTTTCTTTCGATACAATATGATCTAAATTTTTAATCAGAGTATCAATCATTATATTTCCAACATTTTTAATTTTTTCAATTGCTACATTTTCACTGAGTAGATTTTGAACGGCATCAGATGAAGGTGTATATAATTTGTCGCAAATAGCATCAACCATCATTCTATTTCTTTCTTCGGGCATATCTAAGTTTCTTGATCTCAATCCTGCTTCTACATGTAAACATCTAATATTGTTGTTTTTTGCAGTTATTGCTCCAGCTAGTGTTGAAGTAACATCTCCAAAAACGAACAGATTCTCAACAATCTCATCATTGAGGTGATTATCTAGTTCGGTGATAATTTTTCCTAATTGTTCGTTCATTGATTTATTTTGAATGTTTAAGTGTATATCAGGTTGTCTCAGCCCTAAATCTTGAAAAATATCTTCGGACATATTTTTATCCCAATGTTGCCCTGTATGAATAAAAAGGACGTTTAAGTTGTTTTCCTCAAACTTATTTAAAAGAGGTGCAACTTTTACAAAATTTGGCCTTGCGCCAACAATCATTGCTGTATCGTATTTTGTTTTAGTCACCTTTACCATAATAGTAGGCATAAATATTCAAATTATTAACTATTATTGAATCAATGACTAAAGTTGTAATTAATTTATGTGGCGTAAAATCAAAAGGTGGCGTTACTGTAGTTAATAATTATCTAGAACAAAATAAAACTAAAAACTTATATGTTTTATATGACAATCTTGAATTTAAGAAATATATTGAAAATTTTGATAGTCAATATATTACAACTAAGCGCATTTACCACCCTTTTTTAAATCTTTTGCTAAATAAAGAAATTAAAGAAAAAATTAATTCTTATGATTATGTAATACATTTTGGTAATTTTGGATTTAAGACAAATATTAAATCATATACTCTTGTACAAAATATTCTTCCATTAGTTAAGCCCTTCTCATCATTCAGAAATTTTGTTCTAAATCTTCTTTATATGTATGCTTTTAAAATATCAGATAAAATAATTGTTCAACAAAAACATGTTGAAGAGTTAATTCCTAATCAATACCCAACAAAAATAATTGGTTCAATAGAAATGAAAACTATTAAACAATCAAATAGTCACGGGTTTGTAACTATATATGATGAAAATAAAAATAAAAATCCAAAGTTTCAAAGAGAACTTTTAAAAGAAATCTCATCTAAATATGATGAAAAAATAACTATTGTTAATTTAGCAAAAAACAAACAAAATGAAATTTATGATAGCAACTTTACAGTCCTTGAAAATATAGAACGAGATGAATTAATACAAATCTTTAAAATGCATTCAACTTATATCCATACAAGCGAATTTGAAACTGTAGGTCTTCCAATTTATGAAGCCCTTGAATCAGGTTTAAAAGTTGTAGTCCCAAATTTAGACTATTTAAATTTAACAAATGAAAATATATTCAAATATGAATTTGGAAATTATTCATCTGCAATAAAAGCATGTAATGAATCAATCAAAAATTTAGAAAAAGTATATTGTGATGTTCCAATATATTATGAAAATTGGGATTTAGATTAAATTATTTATTAATTCTGTTGCTGAAAAATTGTTATTAAAATTTACTACATCTAATTCAATTCTGTTCTCTCTAATATTTTCAAAATAATTATCTAATTCATTTTTTGTAGTTTTACTATTTATTATTTTTAAGTTATCAAAAAGATTGTTGAAATTATAAAGTGGATCATCTTCAATTTCAGCAAAATGGAGAACTGGCTTTCCTAAAGATATATATTCGATTACTTTGCTGGGCATTTGGTACTTATTAAAATTACCAATCGATAACAATACATGGATTTTGCTAACCATAGTTTCAAGAGCTAATTCTCTTGGTAATATATCCAAAAATTGATGGGATGAAATATTTTTTATTGATGAAAAAAATTTTTTTGATTCATTATGTATATACCACTCATGTTTAATTTCATCATCTAAAGAATTAGCAATATTAATTATGTAATTATTAGGTTCCCTTACAGATTTAGTAAAAGCCCCAAAATATCCTATTTTTAATGGAGTATCTTTATAATTAAAAGTCAGTGAATTTTTAATTCTTTTTTCATTCAATAAAGCTATTGGATAACCTATAACAATTTTTGCTCTATCAATATTGAATTTATTTTGATGCAGTTCCGCTACTTCATTATGTGTAAAAATAATTTTTGAGGCGTTTTGATAAAATTTTTGCTCGTAATATTTGTTTAAATAAGAATAAATAATTTTGTTATTTTCAGGAGAATTAATTTTTAATGAAAAAGGGTCACCAATATCCATATACCAATCAGCACTGATTCTTTTTTGTAATATGTAAGCACACAGATGAGAAGTAAATGGAAGACTTACTGAAATTATTGCATCAAATTTATTTTCAATAAGTTTTCTATTCTTAAATATCGTAAATGCCCAAAACATTGCATAATCTGGCCACGAAAATGTTTTAAATAAAAATCGGTAAATGGTCTTTAATATTGAATAAATTATTTTTTTAAGATAATTATTAGATGAATCTTGAGAATTTGTTCTAACTTTGTTAATATTTGATGAAAATTTCTTATTTCCAAAGTACAGAACTTCATAGTTCTTTTTTAATTCTTCAGGAGCAGTTCCAGTCAAAACTGTTACTTCATTGCCTCTTTTTGTTAACTCATCAATCAACAAACTCCATCTTGTTGTTCTTGGGCTTACGAAAGGCAAAAATTGATGAGATATAATTAAAATTTTTTTATTTTTCATCTTTTTGTAAATTTAGGGCAAAAGCAAATGCTATTGCTAAGTGAGCTGCTATTTCTTCTGCTTGATAAGAATATATAAATAGAATTGAAATAAAACTTATCAACAAATAAGGTTGGATAGGTGTAATTCTAAAAACTAATCTTCTGAATACATCAATTAATATATACAGAAACCATAAGAGCCTGTTATATTTGAACATCCATATCCATCTCCAAAGACTGAGAAACCTTGTTCTTGTATATATTCAAATAAAAAAGCTGTGTTTGAAAAGGCGTCAAGACCAAGAGAAGCTATTTCCTGAAACCTACCAAAAGTTGCTTCTGAAACATTTGTAGAACTTTTTAATTCATCTAATTTATCTTCTGTGTAGCAAACACAGTCTTCAACTGTTTCGGAGCAATAATTATCATCTGGTGGAAACTGATAAGAAAAAATACTTGAAGTGAAAATTGTTAGGATAAACAATGTAATTAAAGCAATTAAGTTAAAATCGAATTTTTTATGAATGACTAAAATCATTAAAAGCACAATGGAAGATGCAAGCAAGAAGGCTATCACACCTGTCAAACTCCTGCTTAAAACAATACTCAATATTGGAATTGTTGATAAAACATACCAAGTTTTCTTAGTTTTACCCATGTAGAAAAAATATGGTAAAAAAGGGACAGTCCATATTGCAAGAAAACTGGGTTCTCTAAAAGTTCCATAATTTCTTAAAATATTACATGCCCGCTCAATAGGTTGTGTCCAGCCACCTGATCCAGGCCTTGTTCTTGGAAAATCACCATAACCATATATATAAGAGAAGTAACTAATTAAAGATAGAGTCGATATAAACAAACTGGATATCAGAAAGAAACTTAAGATGTATTCAAAACTATATTTTTTTAGTATGTAATCAAGACAATAAATAACAACTAAAAAAAATATAAGCCTTAGAAGTCTAAGGCTTATATATTGAACATATGTTGTACTTGCATATTTTGGAAGAACAACATCATTAAAAAGTGACTGGAATAAAGTAATAAAAACTCCATAAAAAACCCAATTTCTTATTGATACAAAATTAAAGCTAGAAACTTTAAAGCCTAAAAATTGTATCCCAACAAAGACAGAAATCAAGAAAGCTACACCCAACCAATAAATTGGAATATTGTTTATCGAATACGCATCAAGTCCTTCAAAAACTTTAACTCCCTTGTTTTCTTCACCCCATGAAGTATATGCTTGAATATCGGCGTTATTTGAAAAATCTTCAATATTAACTTCGCCATCACTAAATTCTATTTTTCGATAAATTCTTTTTCCATGAAATTCTGCAAAACCCAAAAAATTATATTTATCAAATTGTAATACTTTTCCATCACCCATATAATTTAACTTGAAGCAATCGAATTCATCTTCTTTAGGAAATTGAATTTTTGCTTTTGGTCCCCAGTGATAATCAAGTGATCTAAATTTATTTCTTGTTACAATATCATCAGTATATGTACCTGTACCAGGATCTCTTAATATCCAAGAATTATCAGTAAAGCATTCAATTGAAAGTTGGTCGTAGTGGGAATGACCACCAATTCCATTTTGTCCGATAGGCCCACACCTAATGCTGAAATACTCATCATCATTTCTCCAAATGTATATACCAAAATCTTTAAAGCAGTAACTTTGATAATCTTTTGTAAATACTTTAATTTTTTTATGAGTAACCTTTTGAAAGTTATTAAAAGAAGGAATCGTAGATTTTATTTCGTAAGTAAATTTTTTTTCCTCTCGATAGAATTCTGATTTTTGAAACAAGTTTCTAATTATTTCCAACAACCAATCCATTTTGAGTGGTGCATCTTCATCAAAAGCAGAATAAAACAACCTCCCAGAATCATTATCCCCTATTTGAGACAACTCACCTTTAATCATTAATTTTGATAAAAGGACATAGTTTGATTTAATAATTTCATCAATCTTTTCAATAATTACTGAATTTTTATCCATCTCATCAATCACAAGCCTGCAAATGATAAGTGCTTCAGTTACAAAAGCAGAATAATGTGAAGAACCTTCAAAATTAGTTCCATCTTTATAAAATTGTTTATTTAACTCTGATAACAATTCATTTTGATAATATTTCAATTCTTCCTGATCATTTTCAAAAGTAAACGTAGCAATAGTCAATAAAATTGAAGTGAGTTCAATTAAATAATGATTTCCAACTACATTCCCTTTGTTCTCTAAGTTATTTATTGTAAATTCGTAGTGTTGACCTATATATGACGATATTAAATCTTTATTATTTCCTAATATTTCTGCAACTTTAATTTCAGATTCTATATTGAATAAATGAAATATTAAATTTATATTTCTAATAGCAACATCCATAGGACTGTTCCAATAAATTAAAGAGAATTTATTAACGTCAATTTTTCCTGATTTTGCTTTTTGTAAATATTGTAATCTTGAAGCTTCATAAGGTACTTTTACATCTGCGATATTAAAAAAAGCTGGTTTTAATTTTTTATTGGAAAAATCATAATTTGAAAAAATATCATCTGAAATTTCATACTTATCTGTAAATTTCCCGAATATTTGAATTTTTTCATTCAAGTCAATCTTCATATCCAAATTTGTAGAGCCTAAGCATTCTCTTATAAGAAATTTTTGAAAGTTAGTATTTCTTCTTTCAAATATTCTAAAATTTACTGGAATCTTATTATTAGCTTTTATCAAGTATTTCGCGTTATATTTTAATCTTCTGAGTAATGTTTTTAATTTACCCATATGACCTTCTAAAACTATAAGTTGTTAGTCCAGCAATAAGGACTTGTGAAATAATTATTGATAAAACTGCAGGATTATTTCCAATGGTATGCATTACGAAATATGTAACATATGACAGCGCTGCTCCAAAAATAATAGTTTTTGTTAAATTAATTTCAAAATTAAGTGCTCTTGAAAAAATAATATTTATCCTTGACCAAACCATTAATGGAATACAAAACAATATTTGATATGTATATTCTGATACCATATCAAACTCTTCCCCTAGTAAAGATATGAAAATGGTATTGCCAAAATCTTTAAATATGAAATAAATAATTGGAATCAGAAAAGAAGCTAAGAATACTTTTGTTAACTTCGATCTGATAGAGTTTACCTCACTTTTTTCGTTAGCTTTTGAAAGTTCTGGAAACAAAATATCTAAACTAGCAGCCAAGAGTTGAAAAATAATTTCTAAAATTCTTCTAGACCAAGCTAATACTCCTAGAACAGATCCAGAGTAAAATAAGCCTAAGAGCACTATGTCTAATTCAGAAATTAATGCACTTGAAAATGTTGTTAGAACCATCTTCTTACCAGATTTTTGTAAATTGGTTTTAACATTTGGAGTAGATGTAGTTTTGAATATTTTTTCGTTTTTAGGTATCGAAATATGAGCAATAATAAAAAATAAAAATAGCATAAACACTTGAAAAACTATCAAAAAGATAATCGAAAAACCTTGAAGCACGATTATCCATGCACCAATTCCGTAAAATACTGTTCTAAGAAATATTTGTTTTGAACTAGTTACGAAATCTCCTCTAGACTGAAAAAAAGCAAGTGCTACATGTATTAATTCATTAAATACAAACCCCATTAAGGCTAAAGACATAACAATTGCTGTACCTATTAATACTGAAAGGCTCTTTGAGGAAGCATACTCACCATAAATTTCTGCACCATATTCTCGACTAATAATCGTTATTAAGAAAAAATTAACAATAAGAAGGGCCAATTGCATAATAGATATATAAAAAGTATTTTTTTTCCAATTTTTTATCAACTTGATCTCCTACTTATATGCCACTTTGCTAAATTAGCCAAATACCATTTTTTTTGGAAATCTTGATCTGAAATAACTTTATTTAAATATTTTTGATCAAATAAGCCAGTAGTTGAATTGAATTCTTTGATTGCTTCATAAAAATAATTTTCATCTTTCTTGATCCATTCACCTACTGGTGCTCTAAAGCCCTGTTTTTTTCTATTAAATATTTCCTCGGAAATATGCTTTGATGCAACTTTTTTAAGCAAAGGTTTTGTATTATTTTTATCATAAATAACACTCTCAGGAACGGAAAGAACAAATTCTATCAATTTGTGGTCAAGAAATGGCACTCTAGCCTCAATAGAAGATTGCATTACCAGCTTATCCATTCTCATCAAAAGTAATTCAGGTAACCTAATTTGTAAATCTATAAGAGTCATCCATTTTGATAAATATGAGTTTTTATTTGCAAAATAATCATCCCACTTATTATCAACAAAATGAATTAATTCATACTCTGAAGTAATTCCTTCAACTAAAAGATTGTTTATCTCTGGTAGATTAAATCCTAACGCACCTCCTGCAAAAGAAGTTCTATGACTTTTGAAGTTAAAACTACTCGATCGGGATTTTGTTATTGGCCTTAATAAATTATTTAGCTTCATAAATCTAATCCAGTGGTCATATCCATAAAATAACTCATCTGCCCCTTCCCCAACCTGCACAACCTTGATTCCATTATCTTTTGCTGATTTACCTAAAAAATATAATGGAATACCAACTTCATCGCCAACTAAGTCATCTTGATAGAAAGAGTAATTATCAATAATCTCTTTAAAATCTGAGTATTGTATTTTATCTTCAATTAGATTTACACCTATATGAGAAGCAGCAAACCTTGCCTCATCTACTTCTCCTTCATATCCTTGAAAATGTTCTTGATAATCAATATTGAAACTCTTAACATCTGAATTTGTATCTTTACTCATGATCTTACCAATTAAGGAGGAATCTAAACCACCAGATAAAAATAAGCCAACCTCAACATCACTTACTTTTCTGTACTCTACAGATTCAAAAAGTAATTCTTCAATTTTTAATATTGCTTCATTTTCAGTTATTGAATGATCGACTTCGAAAGAAAACGGATCCCAATATTTATTCTTTAAAATACTTTTTTCTTTATTAATAACCAAGTACTGACCTGGTTCTAATTTTGAAATATTTTTGTTACCTGTGCTGCTACTTGGTACTGATAAGTGTCTTAAGTATGAAATATATGAATCATAATCAGCACTAAAAGGAATTATTCCAGATTTTTCAATAGCTTTTAATTCAGAACTAAATATAAACACCTCATCTAAAAGTGAAAAATACAAAGGTTTTATACCTACTCTATCTCTAGCCAAAAAAAATGACCCTTCAAGAGAGTCATAAATTGCAAAGGCAAATTGGCCTCTTAATAAATCTAGGATTTTACTTCCATAATGGACAAATCCTTCGAGTAACACTTCTGTGTCTCCATCTGTAAAAAAATGAACACCTTTTTCTTGAAGTGTTTTACGAATTTCTCTGAAGTTATAAATTTCACCATTGAACACTATTGAAAATCTATTGTCTTTTGAATGCATTGGTTGGTTTGAACGCTGATCGAGATCAATAATTGATAATCTAGTATGAATTAAAGCAACATTTTCATTAATATAATCTACCTTAGAAAAGTCAGGACCTCTATGTTCTAAAGATTTTTTAATTCCATTTGCTAATTCTGGATTAATCTTTGACTGGTCAAAGTTTACAATTCCAGCTATTCCACACATCAATTTAACTTTAATGTTGAATTAATTTAATTGATTAACATTAATTTATATAGTTTATGATAGAAATGATGTTGAAAAGAGTAATTGATGTAGCAATAGTACTAATATTTAGCCCAATTATATTGACTTTAGTAATATTAATTTCTTTTACTTTACTATTTAACCAAGGAAGGCCAATTATTTTTGTACAAAATAGAGTTGGAAAAAACAATCAATTATTTAAACTCTACAAATTTAGAACAATGGAAACATCTGCAGAGGAAGAATTTCATAAATCACATTATCTTGACTTAGCTAAAGGTAAGTTAATCGAACCCAATAATTCCCCACTTGAACCAATTAGAATTGAGAATGATGATCGAATTACAGGCGTTGGTCATTTTTTAAGAAAAACATCACTAGATGAGCTTCCTAATGTTCTAAATGTAATAATTGGAGATATGTCATTAGTGGGTCCAAGACCTTTGGTGGATTATGAATCAGAATTATATGGTAAATACAATGAAAAAAGAAACTCTGTTTTACCTGGCATCACTGGGTTAGCACAAGTTCAAGGTAGGTTAGATTTAAGTCTTCAGGAACGACTTTACTGGGACTTGAAATATATTGACTCTAATAAATTATCAAATGATTTATTTATAATTTTCAAAACTATTGCTTCAGTAATAAGACGAAAAGGCGCAAATTAAATTAGTTTGATATACTGATCTGCAATTGCATCGACATTTGCAAATTTATTATTTATTTCACTTATATTTTTATAAATTTGATCAATATATTCTTTGTCTTCTAATGTTTGCAACTTTGAATCTAAATTGTCCTCATTTGGTGAAATGTTAATACCTAATTTATATTTCTCTATAAATTTTGCAAGACTAGATTTGGGATTTGAAAATCCAATAAGGATTTTATTCATTTTAAGATAGTCGAACGTTTTACCTGGAAACCCTTCTACAGTTATTTTTGGAGATAACGAAACTAAAGCAAAGGGTATGTGATTAGTTTTTTGTAGTAATTCATCTCTTGAAACAAAAGAATTTACAGTTACATTTACAGACTCTCTATTAGCAATTGATTCAAATTGGCTACCGCTGCCATAAATGGTTAGTTTATATTGTTTTTCTGATTTAGAAAATAAATCTAAAAAAGATTCAACATTTTGCGTCTATTGCACGCAAGCAAAAATTGTCTACTATTTTAAATGTATTAAGTAAAAAGTTTGAATTTAGCTCATTTAATTTTTGTGCAATTTCTGGATAGAGCTCCCAAATTGAATATATTGTTTTTTTCTTAAGTAATTTTTTGGTAAATATTGCAATCAAATTCATAGTTGGTGGATAGCTAAATATAAAAACAGTATCAAAATTTTTTCTTTTTCTAGTTAAATAAATAATTGATTTGAAATGATAATTTATCCATTGACTAAATCTTTTTACTCTGCTGAAAGACCGCTTAGATGAAGACAAATGAGTGATTTTTACATCTTTATAATTTGAAACATATTTATTTTTTCCAATCTTATTAAGTCCTTCATCAGAAAACTTTTTAGAGTCAAATCGATATTGAGGTGTAGAAGCCAAAATTTCAATATTTAAGTTTTTTTCTTTAAACTTTGATGCAATGTCTGCAACTAATTTGCCTGTTGAGACTTGGTCTGGAGGAATTGTCAAAGAATGGAATAATACTCGATTCATTCCTTAAATGACCTACTTGTATCAAAAGTATAATCAGAAGGCATGTGTCTTCTGAAAGTATCTGAATTGCTTAATTCAATTAAATCATTAACAATAATCTCTGAGGAATTTCCTTCACCAAATGGATTTTTCCAATCTTTTTTTAACTTACTGACCTTATCAATAGTTTCGCTAATATTTGCATTGTTAACCGTTGGATCAAATTTAATAGATGCTTTTACATCGTAAACTTCCGGTCTTTCAGTAGAATATCTCATTTGAATAGATGGAACATTTAATATGCAAGCTTCTTCAACTACTGTCCCCGAATCTGTAGCAACAAAATCTGCTTTCATTAATAGGTGCATGAATTCAAGGTATCCAATTGGATCAATTATTTCTATATTATTATTAAGAGATATATCGGAATTTTTAAGTATTTCTTGGGTTTTGTAACCCATTGGGAAAATAATATTTCTATCGTCTATACAATTTAACAATGAAATAATATTTTTAAAACTATCTTTATTTAATATATTCTCTCTTCTGTGACATGTAACAAGAACAAAATTATCATTCGATAAATCAAGTACTTTATCATCCAAATATTGTGCACTAGACTCAAAAAGTTGTGAATTTTCATTTATTATATCTACAATTGGATTACCAGTTACTTTTATAACATTTTCACTAATGCCCTCATTTAAACCCTGTAATTTGTAACTTTCTAAATAGGCATATATTCTATCTGATAAATGATCAATAATAGTTCTGTACTTCTCTTCAGGCATTCTCCAATCATAAGATCTCATACAGCCTTCTATATGTACAACAGGAATATTGTGCTGTGCTGCTGCAATTGACCCCATAACTGTATTTGTGTCTCCAAGAAAAACTGCTGCTTTATAACTATGATTTTCAAAATGGTTATATAAATTTTCAATTGTTGAAGAGACTATTGTTGAATCGTTAGATTTATTTACACTAAATTCAAAATTAGGTTTAGGTACATCAAGTTGATTAAAGAAAATATCTTTCATATTTTCAGAATAATGTTGACCTGACCAAATAAAATCAAATTCTATTTGGTTTTGATTATTTAATAATTTTAAAATTTTGCTTGCTCTAATTACATCAGGTCTTATACCTAATACAATTGCTATATCTTTCATTCTAATTAAATATCCTATTAACAATTTCAGAATTTGCTAGTTCTTCTATGTTTTCTTCAATTGAAGGAGTGTTAGCATATCCAGCCATTTTCCATAGTTCTTCATTTTTTTCTATTTTTTTTGTCTTTAATGTTCTATCTATAAGCTTGTCTGAGTTTATATGATTAATATTGATATCTTTATTAAAGTGTTTTTTAAATTCTTCTAATAATTGCGCTTTTGAAATAGTATTTTTTGGAATTAGATGTTGTGTTTTAAATGAAAAGTTACGATTTTTAATCATTCCTTCAACGACCTTTGCAAAATTAAGTGTTGTTACGCCATTCCACATGTGATTTTGAAAACCAGAAACTTCTTTTTCATCATTTTTTAAAAACCAATTCATAAGTGAAAATCCATTACCCTCTTCAGGTCCAATTATGCTTGATCTCACAATGTGTTTATTTTCACCCTCAATTTCACCTATTATTTTTGATTTACCATATAAATCTTTTGCATCCATAAAAGAATTCTCATAATAACTCCCCGTATCTCCTGTGAATACACAATCTGTGCCAATCTGAATGTAGTGAATATCTTTTTCTTCTGAAATTCGCTGTAAAATAATAGGCAAAAATGAATTTACTTGAATTGTATTTTTAACTGATTCAGCATCATTTTCATTAATTTTGGGCTTTATTATTCCAATGCAATTTACAATATATCCAAACTTATCTTTTTTACTAATTAAATCATCAATATTATTCGATAAAACATCATGTTTTAAGTAACTACCCTCGAAATTTTTTTCAATAAAGCTTGTTGATTTGCGCGATGTTACAGTAATTTCTAATTCTTTATTTGAATCTAGATAAAGAGACAACATTTTTCCAAGCATTCCATTTGCACCTAGAACTAGTACTTTATTGTTATTCATAAATTTCCGGTGAATATTCATCCCATGGATTCCAATATTTAGAATCAAACCTGTAATCGTCTTCTTTTGACTCTTCAAGATTTAGAGATGAAAAATACATAATTTTGCTGTTAGGTTCTAAATTAATTGCACCGTTTGCAAATCCTGGAGGTATAAATAATACACCTGAATGTTCACTCATTTCAGTTTTTAAGACTGTATTGTTTTTATTTGGTGTAATCCAGTCGTCGATTTTTACTGTACATACCAAAAACTTACCTTTAAAAACTTTTACAAGTTTGGACTCTAATTTGTGACCATGCCAAGCTCTTACCGTTCCGTTTTTTGGATTTGTAACTATATAAAATCTTTTAAATTTTTCAAAATCAAGGTTGTTGTAAAACTCTACTGAACCTCTTTTGTCTTCGGCTTTGCCTTTGTTAATTAGGATTGGTTCAGATATATCGTTCACTATTCAATACCATATTTTTTTAAATAATTTTGGTTTGAGTAACGTATGTGATTTACATCCTTAATTCGATTGTTTGAAATTAAATCAAATACTTCTTGAATACCAGATTTAAGATCTACTTCAGCTTTAAATCCTGTACTATTAAATAGCTTTTCACTAGATACTTGATAATTTCGTGCATCTTGAAATTTCATAGGTGTTGTTTCAATTATCGCAGAAGGAACTTTCTGAATAATTTCATTAGCTATATCTATAATTTTAAAATTTTTATAGTGTAAATTAAAGATTCCAGTGACTCCATCTTCTAATGTATGATTTATAGCATTAGCAACATCATTAACATGTAGAAGGGGTCTCCATTGCTCGCCTCCAAATACAGTTAGCTTTCCTTCTGTGAGCGCCTTTGTCACTAAAATATTTACAACCAAATCTAGTCTGATTCTAGAAAACTCATCACTAATTCCAAATAGTGTTCCAAGTCTAAATATTATTGCGTCTGAATTCTGCAAATATTCCTCTGCTTGAACTTTTGAGGATGCATACTCAGATAATGGGTTAATAGAAGATGTTTCATCAAGCATTCCCTCTTGAGCACCATAAACTGAGCATGTTGACAAAAAAACTATTCTTTTTTTAAAATTTTCTGCCAAGAATTTAACTGATTCTGAGTTAATCTCAAATGTTAATTCAGGATTGATTGAACAAGCGCCGTCTCCAACTAGAGCAGCTAACCATATAACAGCATCATTTTTATTTAAAACAGATAATAATTTATCTTTATCTCTGATATCACCATATACGAAGTTTACGTCTTTTCGATAAGATTCCTCATAAATGAGTGAGTCAAAAACTGTAACATTGTGGTTTTCTTTAAGTTTGTCAACTATTCCACCGCCTACATAACCGGCTCCACCTACAACCAAAACATTCACTATTCAATATTAAATGCAAACTAAACATTAATTGCATTTATATAAAATTTTTCAATTTTTTTGGCAGTTTTAGCTAATGAGAAATTTTTGACAATTTTTTCTTTTTGTAGTTTCTTAATGATTTTTAATTCTTTTTGATTATCTTTAAAATACTTTTCCAAAAGACTTGCTATTACTTTAGGATTGTCTCTATCAACAAGACAATTAGATACATTAGCTACAAATTCATTTAGAGGGCTTATATTCGAACAAACAACAGCTACATTGTTTTCAATTGCTTCTAAAACTACTAAACCAAAACCTTCTGATTCTGATAAAAATAAGAATAAATCTATCTTTTCAAAAAATTTATCAATATTTGAAAAGTGATCATATATTTCTACATTATCTTCAAGATTGTATTTTTTAATTAAATTTTCTATATTTTTTAAGTACCCTTCATCGTCTGAACCTGCAAGTTTTAAATTGAATTCAACTCCTTCTTTCTTTAAAAAATGAGCTGTTTGTATAACTCTATCCCAACCTTTCCAGGGAAGCATTCTTGCAGCCATTCCAACAGAATTATTCATCATATTTTTTTTATTTCTGTTTTTAATTTCTACACCATAGTGAATTACTTCAATATTTTCCTTATGAATACCTTTGTTTAAAATTAGCCAAGATTTAATTTTTTCTGAAATTGCAATTACACCTTCAGAACTGTTCAAAATATATTTCCATAGAAAATTTGTTAAATTATATTTAAGCTTGTTTTCGCCTTTTCTCGTCCCATACTGAGCATGAACTGAAACAATATGTGAAAACCTTCTATTAAATTTATTTATAATTCCCACCACTATGTCCGACTTTGGTAAATGAGAATGAACTAATTTAAAATCATTTTTTTTAATAAACTTGTGTAAATAAAAGATACTTAAAAAACTTCTTGCTGAAGTAACTTTAGTATTTCCAAGATCGCCTATTATTGAGTCTCCTTTTTCATACATATCAAAAGTAAATAGTTCTACTTCAACATATTTAAATTGTTTAAATATTTTAGAAAGTTGAACTTCGGCACCATCCCTTTTTAAAGTAGGAACAACATGCAAAACTTTAATTTTATTTTGCATTTTCTTCTTTTCTTAACGATTCAAATAATAACAAAAAGAATAGAACTGATATTGAGTGGTTTTGTATAAAATCTCCTGTAAAAGAAAGTGCCACGAAACACCCTAAAAATAAATATTTTGAATCTATTAAATTTTTAGAAAATTTGCTAAAAAATATTTTCAATGGTTTTATAAATATACTTAAAAACAAAAGTAATCCAATAAAGCCGTAATTTAATATCAAAAACAAAAATGAATTATGAGGACCTGTAGGTCTTACATCGTCAGAAAAATTATCTATTGACTTTAGTTCACCCCTAACAATTCCAAAATTACCCTGTCCATATCCAATCAAATTTTCAGAAATGCTCTTATTTAAAATATCTGAAATACTAGCGTCTTGCATTTCAATTCTGTCTTGTATTCCTTCAGTTTCATTTTCAGATGTAAATCTATCAATTAAACCAAAATTTAAAGTTATTGATAAAGCTATCACAAATACAAACAAACCAATAAAATCTTTTTTAAGTATTAAAACAAACAAGAGACTCAATAGAAGTACAAGGATTGAGGCCCTGCTGTAAGTAAAGAAGCACCCTAAAATTCCAATGAAAATAATAAGATATTTTTTAATATTTTCAAGATTGCTGACCGAATAGATTGTCAAGCAAGCAATTAATCCTCCGAAAGCATTGGGTCCTCCTGCTTGAAAGCCATTCATCCTTCCTGGAGTAAATAACCAGTCATTCTTATTAAATCCAATACTCCAATAATCGTATGAATCAATCCCGAGTTCTATTTCAAAAAAATAAAAGGAAATAGAAAATATTGATAAAAATATTGTTAGGTAGAGATAAAAATTTTTGAGAAAGTTTAAATTTTCGATACTGATTATTGTGATCATTAACACTAAATAGAATATGAATCTTAAGTTATCACTAAAAATTAATTTTCCATTAAGTAAATAATTTTGAAAAGTTATATAAAAAATAAATGTTAATAAAGGTAAAAATTCTCTAATTTTAAAAATTTTAATTTTATTGTTATAAAGATTTATTGCAAAAAGTAATAAAAACAGAGCAACAGGGATGTCATCAAATTGTAAATTGCTAGTGATAGTTAGATGAGGGGTTAATGGTATTAAAAATACACATAAAATTTGTAATCTAATTACACTATCTTTATTTTCAACCATCTTTTCAATCCATTTTTAACAAGATATAAAAAAGCTTCATAAACAATTTTTTTAGACATCTTAGAATTGCCTAATCTTCTTTCGTTAAAGATTATAGGCACTTCTTTTATTGATAGTTGTTTTTGAACAGCTCTTGCTGACATCTCTACTTGAAATGCATACCCATCAGATTTAGTAGTTGCAAAGTTTATTTCGGACAAAGCTTTATTTGAATAACACCTAAAGCCGCTTGTCATATCATTTATTTTTGTCTTTAATAAAAATTTTGATAATTTATTTGCAAAACTTGAAAGCATTTTTCTTCTTGTATCCCAACCAATACTCCCACCTTCTTCAATGTATCTACTTCCAATTATCATATCCGCAGAAGATGATGCTTCCAATATTTTTACTAAATCTTCGAATCTATGTGAAAAATCTGCATCCATTTCCAACAAATATCTGTATCCTTTATCAAGACCCCATTTGAAACCATCTCTATAAGCAGAGCCAAGACCAAGCTTTTGATTTCTTTTCATTAAATTAATTTTCTTGTTTATTTTTGTTATATCATCAACAACCTTTCCTGTACCATCAGGAGAATTATCATCAACTATTAAAACTGAAACATCGAAATTGGATATTTGAATTATAAATTTGGCCTGATTGAAGCGACTCTCCCTCCGCACATAGTTCATCACCTGTTGCAAGAAGCCCAACAGTAGGTTTCTTAAAAACCCTAACTTTTGAAATACCTTGAGACACGAGCAATCCTATCATTCCAGC